>Ga0209374_1001009_pt1 | contig 28967 bp, 29 predicted proteins | sample SaaInlLV_DNA_10m_FD_184683 | JGI IMG/M metagenome (GOLD analysis project Ga0209374, IMG submission 184683) | Marine microbial communities from expanding oxygen minimum zones in the Saanich Inlet - SI075_LV_DNA_10m (SPAdes) (version 2) | ecosystem: Environmental > Aquatic > Marine > Unclassified ... | reverse complement strand
AAGATAATTAATATATTTTTTTGGAAGTAACTTAGTCCAATTGCATCAGCTGCCTCATACTGCCCTCTTGGAATTGCTTGTAGCCCTCCTCTGACAACCTCTGCAAAGTATGCAGCTTGGAATAGCGCAATACCTATAAGCGCCCTTAAGAGCTTGTCAAAATAATTTCCTGACTCTAAGAATAATGGAAGCACAAATGATGCCATGAAAAGGATTGTAATTAAAGGTACAGCTCTTATAAATTCAATAAATAGCGTAGAAAATAACTTAATTACTTTAAGGTTTGACTGCCTTCCAAGTGCAAGTAGAACGCCTATTGGAAATGAAACAATAATACCAACTGATGCAATAATAAGAGTTAACAAGAGTCCGCCCCATTGATCCGTTGAAACTGGCATTAGAACCCCAAAACCACCTGCAATTAACACGTAAGAAGCTAGTGGGTAGAGAATAATTAATGACAATGTAACTCTATTTTTATACTTATAGTGCTTTAGTAATGGCACGATAACAAAAAGAAGCGCTGTTAATCCAAATACAATATTAGGTCTCCATGTCTCTGTGCGAGGATAGAACCCATAGGTATACATGTAAAGTTTTTCATAGATATAAGGCCAGCATGCGCCTTCTCGACCACAGTTCTGATTTGTTGCCATGGCTTCACTAAACTTGATATCAAAACCAAAAAGATTTACTGTGCCAAAGCTAAAGCTTGCATTAAAAATCATCCAATCCAGCAAGGGAGGAATCATGATATACAGCAAATAGAGTGAGGCAATTGTAAGGGCACTATTAATCCAAGATGAGAAAAGGTTAGTCCTAAGCCATAAAACTGCCCCAATTTGAGAAATTGGTGGCTTCCTGGTTGATTGCTGATCAAATACTGACATAATTATCTTCCTTGGATTTCCATTTTTTTATTGACATAATTAAGCAATAAAGAAATAAACAGCGAAATTACTAAATAAACCAACATCGCCATAGCTAAAATTTCAACTGCTTGGCCGACCTGGTTTAGGACGGTTCCTCCAAATGTACTCATTAATTCTGGGTAGCCAATTACAGTGGCTAACGAAGAGTTTTTTGTTAAATTTAGGTATTGATTAATGGTAGGTGGGATTGCCACTCTCAATGCCTGTGGCAAAACAATTAGCTTAAGAGACTGAACTGGCGACAAGCCTATTGCAGCAGCAGCCTCTTTTTGGCCTTTGTCAACTGCCTCTATTCCGGATCTTATTGCTTCAGCAATATAAGTTGCAGTGTAAACACTCAATGCAAAAGTTAAAGCTAAGAATTCTGGAACAACAGCCATGCCGCCTGACAGATTAAACTTCCCTAGAACTGCATAATCAAATTGAAGTGGCGAGCCAATTAAAAAATAAATCAATACTGGGAGCCCAACTATTAAACCAAGTGTAAACATCCAGGTACTGGTATGTGTTCCAGTAAGCTCATGCTTCTTCTTAAAAAATTTCCTAATAAAATAAGCAGCAATAATTCCAATAACGAATGCTAAGGCGACAAATATGAAACCATCCTCGGGAATTGGCTTTGGGAGGTATAAGCCTCGTTGATTAAGGAATGCAATATCAAAAAATGCCAAGCTTTGTTTAGGGTGAGGGAAAACATTAATAAATAAGTTGTACCAAAAAAGAATTTGTAAAAGAATGGGTATATTTCTAAAAAGCTCAATATAGCCTCCTGCAAGCTTTGCAATTAGATAGTTATTAGAAAGCCTTGCAATACCAATTAACAGCCCAATTAGTGTAGATAGAATTATGCCAATAAAGGCAACAACAAGGGTGTTAACAAGCCCTACATAAAAAACAGTTAAATTTGAAGATTCTGGGGTGTAGTCAACTACAATATTACCAAGGAAAGGTAAGATATCAAAGCCTGCCCTATTGTTGAGAAAAGAAAATCCTGTTTGTATTCCTCTCGCTTCAATATTTTGAAAGAGGTTTCCTATTGCCGTATAAAAGAGTCCAACTACTAAAACAAATGTAATTACCTGGAAGAAAAAAGCTCTTGCTTCATTGTTATAAAGTAAATTACGGAAATTTGACCCTCTGTGTTTAGATTTACCAAGGGAGTCGAGAATAAGCTTTTTCATATAGAGCAATAAATATTAATTAAGAAATTTTACTAAAAAACGAGCTTAGAGTTGAGAAAAAAGTAAAAAAAAGCCAGCCTGCTAAAGTATAGCAGGCTGGCTTAAGATCTATCTAGATAATTGCTTATCTAAATGGAGGTGAGTAAAGAATACCACCTTGTGACCATAGTGCATTAACACCACGAGCAATACCAATTGGAGTATCAACACCAATGTTGCGCTCAAAGCTTTCAGAGTAGTTACCTACTTGCTTAATGATCTGGTAAGTCCAGTCTGGAGTCAAACCAACGTACTCATGAGTGCTTCCAGAACGACCCATTAAGCGCTCACGCTCAGGGTTATTAGAAACCATATCAACAGTAGCACTAGTAACACCGATCTCTTCAGCAGTGATCATAGCATTAAGAGACCATCTTACGATGTTAAACCACTGATCGTCACCTTGACGAACAACAGGGCCTAGAGGCTCTTTTGAAATGATTTCTGGAAGTACAACGTGCTCAGAAGGATCATTCGCACCAGCACGCATTGAATATAATCCAGATGCATCAGTTGTTAGAACGTCACAACGACCAGAGTCGTAGTTAGTTAGAGTTTGTGCATTCGTGTCTGAAACAACAGAGTTGTAATCGATACCGTTTGCTTTACCCCAGTCAGCTAAGTTTAATTCAGTAGTTGTACCTGCTTGAATACAAATTGCAGCTCCACTTAATTCCATAGCACTAGAAACGCCTAGTGAAGACTTAACCATAAAGCCTTGTCCATCATAGTAGTTAACACCAGCAAAGTTAAGACCTAGTGAAGCATCACGAGTAATTGTCCAAGTAGTGTTTCTAGACAACATGTCGATCTCACCAGACTGAAGTGCAGTGAATCTTTCTTTAGCAGTTAGTGGTACAAATTTAACTTTAGTTGCATCGCCAAGTGTTGCAGCAGCAACAGCACGACAAACATCAACGTCAACACCTGTCCAAGTACCTGAAGAGTCAGCTGAAGAGAATCCCGCAAGACCTTTAGATACGCCACAAGAAACGTGGCCTTTAGCTTGAACGTCGCTTAATGTAGAAGCTTGTACACCAAGTGCACCAACAACTAACAACGAAGCAGCAGTCAATTTTAGTAATTGTTTCATATATATCTCCTTAATGAGTTTCAAAGTATAACAATCCATCACAATTGCGTGAGGATTAAAGAATTTTATCATTACTAAGCAACACAATGCTAGTTATTTTTAAAATCAATTTACGTCTCTAAGGCTAATCATATAGCGATATTTCAAAAAATTCTATTCAAAAACAAATAGAAATATTATTAAAAAATTAGTGAATTTAATTCAACTTTTATAGACCATCTTAGGGTTTATTATTTAATAAAATTGGTTCTTAATCAATAATTGTAACGCCAAAGTAGTAAATTTATAACTCATAATTTATGTATATAAAACAGTAGTTTAACTACATTTTAGTTAATAAATACATTTGTTTTTTATATCTTTATTTATGAACTATAGTTATTTTATAACTGTAGTGGTATAAAATAACTAATATATAGCTTAACTAACGAATCATGGTGAATAAAAAAACAACTGAATACCTTGCTCTTGTGCGGGAGAAAACTGGCTTTTCTGATTATAAAATTGCAAAGGAATACGATATAAATCAATCCAATCTTAGTAAATATAGCTCTGGTAAGGCTGCTCTTAGTGAGACACATGCCTGGTTATTTGCTAATATTCTTGAATTAGATCCATCTGAAGTGGTTGCAAACACTAAGTATGAACATGCAATAAATACTGGAAATAATTTGAAGGCTATATTTTGGCAGGAACAGCTTAATAAGATATTTTCTGAATCTGAGTCAATAAAAATCCAAATCGCTCAATTTAACCCCATTGTTGGAGATATTAAGGCAAACGCCTTAAGAATGTTAGATTTGATTAATGAGGCTCATGAAATTGGAGCACATTTAATTGTTTTTCCAGAATTAGCTATTACTGGCTACCCTCCAGAAGATCTTTTGTTTAGGGATGGCTTTATTAATCAAGTTAATGAAGAAATTAATAGTTTATGTAATTTAGTTCCTTCAGCTATAACTATTTTATTTGGTGCGCCAAGCCAATCAAATGATTCCCTTTTTAATAGTGCTTTTTGCATTCAAAGTAATCGAGTCATTCATGTTTACAACAAGCAAGAGTTACCAAACTATGGCGTTTTTGATGAAAAACGCTACTTTACACCTGGTGACGAGTCATTTGTATTTGAATGTCAGCAAACTAAAGTTGGCGTTTTAATTTGTGAAGATCAATGGATTGATGGTCCAATTGATAGGCTCTGTCAATCTAGTGTTGATGTAGTCGTTTCCCTTAATGCATCACCCTTTCAATTAAATAAACAAAATGAGCGTATTGATATTTGCAAACATTATGCGCTGAAATTTGATCTTTCATTTATCTACGTTAACATGGTTGGAGGACAAGACGAGGTTGTTTTTGACGGTAACTCTTTTGTTATAAGTAGTCTTGGAGAGCTTACTCTTCAGCTGCCAGCTTTTAAAGAGATGTCGTTACTTCATAACAGCGCTAATTATTTACCTTCAGTTTTAAGTGAAGAGGAGTCAATATACTCTGCACTTGTTTTAGCAACGAGGGATTATATTCAAAAAAACTCCTTTGAAGGGGCTTTAATTGGACTCTCTGGTGGCATTGATTCAGCCTTAACTCTTGCTGTTGCAGCTGACGCTATTGGTCCTGAGAATGTTCATGCTGTGATGATGCCCTACCAATTTACTTCTGATATGAGTCTTCAGGACTCTGAACTTCAGGCGCAAGCCCAGGGGGTTCAGTTCTCAAATATTGATATTCACTCGATGGTCGATTCTTTTAATTTTTCTCTTAATGATTTTTTTGAAAATACTTCTCCAGATTCGACTGAAGAAAATATTCAAGCTCGTGTTCGAGGAACTCTTCTAATGGCGCTTTCAAACAAATATCATAAAATTGTGCTTGCAACTGGGAATAAATCAGAGATGGCAGTTGGTTATGCCACCTTATATGGCGATATGTGCGGCGGCTTTGCTCCACTTAAAGATATTCCCAAAACAATGGTGTACAGGCTTTCTAGATATAGAAACACAATTTCTCCAGTTATTCCTGAGCGCGTTATAACAAGACCTCCTTCGGCTGAGCTTGCGCCCAATCAAGAAGATCAAGACACGCTGCCTTCTTATGACGTTTTAGATGATATTTTAAAAAGATTTGTTGAGTTAAAGCATTCTGTAGCTCAAATTGCCGAGCAAGGGCATAGCCTTGAGGTGGTTAATAAGGTCACTTCAATGATCCTTAGAAATGAATATAAAAGGCGTCAATCTGCCCCTGGACCTAAGATAAGTGGCAATGCATTTGGTAAAGAAAGAAGGTACCCAATGACGTCAAAGTTTAAGCCTTAATTTTCTAATTCTCAAAAACCTTTAAAAGCCCTGCTGCCTTGTGTCTTGTTTCAGCTAATTCTTTTTTAGGTATCGAGTCATAAACTATTCCAGCTCCTGCCCTAAAACTTAAAGCATCTCCTTCGTGAATAAAGCTGCGAATAAGGATATTGAAATCCATCTTGCCGTTTTGGCTTATATACCCAACTGATCCCGTATAGGCCTCTCTCGGCATCTGCTCTAGTTCATTAATGATCTCCATGCAGCGTACCTTTGGACATCCTGTAATAGTTCCTCCTGGAAATAGTGCTCTAACAATTCCTTTAATACCCACATTATCACGAAGTTTTCCTTTTATATTAGAGACAATATGATGAACAAATGGATAGGTCTCTAGAGTCATGATTTCGTTAACAAAAACGCTGCCATACTCACACACCCTTCCCATGTCATTTCTCTCTAAATCGAGAAGCATTACGTGTTCAGCAATTTCTTTAGGATGGTTTATTAGATTATTTTTTTGAGCTTTATCTAAATCACCCTTTCCCCTGGGATGAGTTCCTGCAATAGGCCTTGTTTCTAAAGTTTTGTCATCCACACTAAAAAGTCTCTCTGGAGAGGAGGAGATTATGCTGAAATTTTCATATTGAATGAGAGCAGAAAAAGGCGCTGGATTAGCCTTTTTTAGAGCATTATAGATTATTGCTGAATCTGTAGTTTCTGTTAGTCGGTATTGCCATTTTCTTGACAGGTTGACCTGAAAGACATCACCTGCAACAATATAATCTAAGCTACTTTTAACGCCATCAATAAATTTATTTTCAACCTCTTCAGATTGACTACCTTTGATTCTTTGTGTTGGAGTTTTATTGAGGAGCTTAATATCAGATAGTATTGAATTAATACGGGATTGGTTATTATCTTGATCAATAATGAAAGTTTTGTCTAGTTTGTGGTCTACAATTATTGCTGATGGCACTTGAACAGCATAAGCTATTGGTAGTGTTGATTTATGTAATTTAGAGGCTAAAGTTGACTCAATCTGGCCTATCAGCTCATATGAGAGATAAACAAACCACCCTCCAATAAAGGGGAGTTCAGAATCTAATATAGTTGATTTACTTTTATCTTGAAGTTCTTTTAAAAAATCAAAGTCAGAAAAGTTCTTAAGAACAATATTGTCACCAGGGAATGCAAATAATATTGAGTATCTGTTGTTTTCATTGTGGTTAACGCTTTCAAGTAAAAAAGGATAGCGGCCTTTATTGAGATAACAAAAAGAAGTTAAATCTACTTTTTGTATTTCTAATATTTCCACTAACTTAAAGGTCTAAAAGTAATTGGTTTGCTTTGTTAATCAAAGAGTGGCTAGGATATTGTTTAACCATATCTAATAACAATAACTTAGCCTCATTAGCTTCATTTAGCTTAATCAGAACCCTTGTTAATTCAAACATAGAGTCAGCGTATTTTGAGTGCTCTTTATTATTAGATTGATAATCTAAAAATGCATCTTTAGACTTTAGATAATCCTCATTAGCAGCATAAGACCTTGCAAGCCAAAGCTTTGAGTCTATTATATTAGATGAATCAGGAGAGTTTTTTGCAAAGCTTATGAATAGAGTAATTGCCTTCTCATAATTTCCAAGAATAAACTCATTTTTACCATCTGTGAAGAGTTTACTAGCACTACTAGATTGAATTTTCTTAGTTGATTCTTCTTCTTGTTTATTATTAGAAAGATTTAGTTCAATGATTTGACGTAGTTCTGCAATTTTTGTAGAGCTGATTCTTTGTTCTTCTTTAATCAGTTCAATTTCATCTTTTAATGACAGGATTTCATTATTAAGGGACTTAACTTCTTTGTTGATTTTTAAAATTGCGAGGTCTAAATCTAGGCCTTCGTTAGCATAAACCCCATGCTGAAATAACATGGGGCCTATGAAAAGCATAAATATAAGACTATTCTTTTTCATTAAGCGACAAAAACTAATTACTTAAAAAAGATTTGAGAAAACTTTACCTCTAGTAGTAAGAGAATTCTACTCTTCGATTCTCTTCCCACGCCATTTCATTGCTTCCAACTAGGATGGGAGACTCTTCACCGTAACTTACAACTAAAATTCTGTCATCAAGGTTGTAAAGGCTTAAGACCTCTTTTACACTTAAGGCACGATTTTCACCAAGTGCTAGGTTATACTCACGAGTCCCACGCTCATCTGCATGGCCTTCTAATCTCAAGCTTAGTGAAGGATTATCTTGCATAAAGTTAGCGTGCTCAATAATCTTTCTTGTAGATACTTCATCTATCTCAGTATCGTCATAATCAAAATACAGAATAAAAGAATCACTAGAGTTTTTGAAATTTTCAATAATTGCTAAGATTGCTGCTGCATCATCCATTAACGCCTGAATAAGCTCGTCTCTATTAGCTAAATTGCCATCTTCATCAAGTACAATTAGGTCATTTAGACCCTTAGAGTTGATCATTTCGATAAGTGCATCATCAGACAGTGATTCTAGTTCTGCTGTCTTACCATCAAGCAAATCACCACTCTCAACAATAGCGTTGATGATTTGATCTCTATTTTGAAGGTTACCATCTGCATCAAGAACTATAAGATCTCCCAGCCCCTTCTCTTTAGCGATAGCAATTAACTCATCATTAGATAATTGTTCAAGCTCATCAATTGTGAACCCACCACTTTCATCGATTGCAACTAAGGTTGCATCGCCTCCAAGATCTGCTTGTTCAGTTGCAGCATCACTTGGGTTAATTAAATCAAGAAACTTATCACCTAGTTCAGAAATACTATTAGCACCACAAGAGCTTAAAAAGATAACACTTGATAAAAGTAGAATTTTTTTTGACATTTTTTTTCCTTAATTTGAATAATTTGACCAAGTAGGTTCCCTTACTTCGCCGGTTTTTTGCATTAATTCAACAATTTGGTTGTTGTGAAGTGAAATTATAGACAAAATTCCTTTGTTGTCTCTATTAGTTGAAAAAATAATCATTCCACCGTTTGGAGAAAAGTAAGGAGATTCATCTGATTTATTTCGAGTCATTACCGTTAAATCTCTAGATTTGATGTCTAATAAGGCGACCCTGTAGTCTTTATCAACTCTATGAATAAGTGCCAAATCTTTACCGTCTGGTGAAAAAACTGGTTTTGCATTGTATCGGCCTTCAAAAGTTGCCCGAGATATTTTTCCAGAGTTAAGGTCTTTTATATAAACTTGAACTTGCCCTGTCCTGTTGGAAGTAAACGCAATACTATTTCCATCTGGTGAAAAGCTAGCTTCTGTATCAATTGATATGTTTTTTGTAAGCCTCTTAAGGTTCTTTGATTTAAAGTTATATAAATATATATCTTTATTGCCTTGTTTGGAGATTGTTAGTGCAATACTATCCCCGCTTGGGTGGAATGTAGGTGAAGATGCAATTCCATCAAATTTTGGTAGCTTGATAGGAATTGTTTTTAAAAAAGGAGTCATAACAAAGACTTCAGACCTATTATTTTTAAAAGAAACATAAGCTAGTTTTTGCTGATCTTTTGACCAGGCCGGAGATAAAATCGGATTTGATTGTCTCACAATTGTTTGGGGGTTTTCTCCATCAGAGTCAGAAATTTGAAGCCTATATGTTCGGCCACCACTATTATTATCAGTTACAGTGACATATGATAGCCTAGTGTTAAAAGAGCCCTTTTGCCCAAGAAGGACATAATAAATCTTGTCACTTAAGAAATGAGCCATTTTTCTAAAGCCAGTATTACTAACAGTAATCTTTTTTTGGTATAAACTTTTTTCAGAAAAGACATCGTAAATATAAATATATATGTTGTAAACCTTCGGGCTTATTTGCTCAACTTTTCCAAACACAACAGCATCTTTTTTATGCTCTTTCCAAAAGTTAAAATCAATTTGATTTGTTACCAATGAGTCAGTACTTAAGGCGCTAAATTGGCCTGATCTATTTAAATTATCTCTAATAATTTTAGCGATATCTACATTGTCTTTTGAATCACCAATCACTTCAAAGGGAGCAATAACTATAGGAAAAGCAGCCTCTTTAGATTTTAAAATATTTACTTCTAAAAGTGCATTAGCTGAAAATGACAATAGTAAGTTGAATAATAAAATAAACCTTAAATATTTCACTCTTTCTCCTCAATCCAATTCATTTGAATAGCCTCAAGAACCCTTTCGCCACAATTGCTTTGTCCTTCTTCGAAATTCTCAAGATCCATAACAAGCTGACGTAAATCAACAAAATTAATGGTTTTGGGATCAATATCAGGAGAGGTTTCTTCCAATGAGATAGCTATTTCAAGTGAGTCAGTCCAGCAAAGCATTATCTAATAGCATTAATAATTAATAAAGGTGTAATTTTAATCAATTCAATTGCTAACTTTGAACATTTTAATAAATATTAAACTCTTTCAGCTGAAACAAGATGTGGGAGTTTGTTAAGTTTTTCTAGAACATCATTTAGTTGAACAATGTTTTTAATTATGACAACAATGTGAAATAACCTTGTAGAGTTTTGACTTTCTTTCTGTTCAATATTTTCAATATTAACTCCTAAATTGGCTATGGTGTTCGCAATAGCTGCCAAACGACCACTTCTATTTTCAACTAAAGCGCTGATTGCAACTTCAAAGACTTCATCTTCATCTGAGCTCCATTCAATTTCCATCCATTGTGCATTTTTTTCTTTGATATGCTCTAGATTTGAGCAGATTGAGCGGTGCATAACCAAACCCTTTTGCCTTGTTAAAACGCCTGTAACCTCATCTCCAGGAATGGGGTAGCAACAATGCGCAAAGTTTATTGCCATCCCTTTTGTTTTGCTTATAGAAATTGTATTAATTGTTTCATTATTAATGTCTTGGAGTAGTTTGTTAATAACTACAGCAACAAATATTTCAGATAATCCTACCTTTATATATAAGTCTTGAAAATCAAAACAATTAAGCTCTTTCAAACATTTATTCCACTTATCAATTGGAACGTCATTAATTTTTATTTTTTGATATTTAAGCGCATCAGAAATCAAAAGTTTTCCCAGTCTTGCTAGTTCAGTTTTTGAGTTATCTTTAAGATTTGCCTTTATTGAAGTTTTGGCTTTTGAGGTTACAACAAAGTCTAGCCAACTTGGTTTGGGCTTAACAAACCGACTTGTAATTATCTCCACCGTTTGACCCGATTTAAGCTCAGTTGAAAGCTCGGCTTCTACTCCATTAATAGTAGCTTTTTGAGCTCTTTTTCCAATATTAGTATGAACAGCGTATGCAAAATCAAGCACTGTAGCTCTAAGAGGCAGCTGAATTATTTTGCCAGCTGGAGTAAACACAAATACCTCATCAAAGAATAAGTCAGCTTTTGTGTTCTCTAAGAAGTCTGCTGAAGTATCAGTATTTTGCTGAATATCTAGTAAAGACCCTATCCAGTTTCGAGCTAATTTATCAGTCGGTTTGTCTGTATTTTTATAGTGCCAGTGAGCGGCAATCCCATACTCAGATATAAATTCCATCTCCTGAGATCTAATCTGAACCTCAATGAACATTTTTCTAGGACCAAGCACTACAGTATGAATAGACTGATATCCATTTGGTTTTGGAGCTGAGATATAATCTTTAAATTTAAGTGGAATAGGCTTATAAAGACTATGAATGTGGCCTAATACCTGATAGCAAGTGTTTGTATTTTCTACTACAATTCTAAAGGCATGCATATCGAGAACTTCTGAGAATTTTCTTGATTTAAATTTCATTTTATTGTAAACACTTGAAGGTTGTTTTTGACGCCCTTCAATACTTGCGCTAATGCCTTCAAACTTTAGCCTATTTTCAATTTCAGTTTTAATTAGATTTATTGTTTTCTTTTGATTTCCGTATTGCTTGCTAATCTTCTTTTTGATTATTAAGTGTTTTCTTGGGTGCAGTGTCTTAAAACATAAATCATCTAGCTCTACTCTTATGCTATGGAGTCCAAGCCGCCTTGCAATTGGAGCATGAAGCTCATAAGTTTCTTTTGCTTTTTGTAATTTTTTTTCGTCACTCATAGAATCCAAAGTGCGCATATTATGAAGCCTGTCAGCTAATTTAATAACCATAACTCGCATATCTTTAGACATAGCCAATATTAGTTTTTGAAAGTTTTCAGCTTGTTTTTGTGAGCTTGAAGTGAATTCTAAACTAGTCAGCTTTGATACTCCTTCAACAATGTGAGCTACTTGCTCTCCAAATTGAGCTTGGACATCTTCTTTAGTTATTGCAGTATCCTCGATACAGTCATGGAGGATTGCGGCAACAATACAAAAATAATCAAGTTTTAGATCAGCAAGTATTAAAGCGACAGAAAGTGGGTGGTGAATATAAGGCTCACCTGACTTTCTAAATTGACCAGAATGAGCTTTATTAGCCATTCTATAAGCAAGCTTTACTAGTTCGACCTCTGAATGAGGTAAGTAACTATTTAAGACTAAGCATAAGTCATCAATTTTAGTATGCTTCTGAAAAAGAGTTGTGGCCATAAATATAGAAATAAAATAAGGTTTTTATAATTATAAGCAGGTTACTACTCACTAGAAGTTCTTTATGTAAACGTTTCCATTCAAAAACGCACATAAGTATAATTTACTCATTAAAAGTAAATATCAAGCACATATAATGAATAAATCCTTAATTCTTATACTCACATCTTTAGTTTTCTTGGCTGGATGCTCCCCTTTTGGGGGAGGTAAAGAAACAAGAAAATTAGTCGCAAATGGCCTTTCACCTAAGGCCTTGTATGAGCAGGCAGAAGATCTGGTTGATGCTGGCTCTTTAGATCAAGCTATCGATCAATATCAAATTATTCTTTCATCATATCCAGGCTCGAAATATGCTATTCAAGCGAGGCTTGATATTGCATTCAATTTATACAAGCGTAAAAAATACACAAGAGCTATAGTTGAGTTAAATAAGTTCATTGAAAAATATCCTGACCTCCCTTCTACTCCCTATGCCTACTATCTGAAAGGTGTAGTTGCAGAAGATAAATCTAGTTCAATTTTAGACAATTTAGTTACGGATAGTGCGCAGAGAGATGTTGACAGTGTTCGTGAAGCTTATTCTTACTTTGTTGATTTAATTGATACCTTTCCTAACTCTAAATACGCAAATGATGCGAGTAAAAAGCTAGCTAAACTTATGAACACTCTTGCAAGGCATGAGCTTTATGTCGCCATATACTATACCAAAATTGGCTCACATATTGCAGCAATAAACCGGTCAAAATTTATTATTGAGAATTATCCAAATAGCTCTTCTATTCCTGATGGTCTTGATCTAATGGCTTACAATTATGACCAAATAAATGCTACAAAGCTCGCAAGTAATATAAGATTAGTTTTGTCTTCGAGTTATCCTAATTATTCTAAAAACTATTCAATTGATTAGCGTCAAAATATAATATCTTTAGTTATGAACTCGACTGAAAGGCTATTTGCTTTAAAGGTTTCGCTAATTATGTCTATTAGAATGCTCGGTTTATTTATGCTTTTTCCTGTTATGAGCGTTTATGCAGGCGATTATGATAGCTCAACTCCCATTTTAATTGGAATGGCAATTGGGATTTATGGCCTTACTCAAGCCCTGCTTCAAATACCTTTTGGTTATCTTTCTGATCGATTTGGAAGAAAGCCTATCCTAATCATAGGGCTTTTAATTTTTTTGATAGGTAGTATTATTGCAGCAACTGCTTCTAATATCATATTTGTAGTTATTGGTAGGGCTTTGCAGGGCGGTGGGGCAATATCAGCTGTGTTAATGGCATTTTTAGCGGATTCCATATCTGAAGATAATCGAGCAAAGGCAAATGCATTTGTTGGCTTTCAAATTGGCGCGGCATTTATGCTTTCATTAATTATTGGGCCAATAATAACCTCAAGAATTGGTCTTTCAGGGCTATTTTGGGTTATAGGTCTGCTCTCAATTATTGCTATGCTAATAGTAGTGTCTCTTGAGCACTCCAGGCCAATCAATTATTATCGACTATCTTTTGGAGCCTTCAAAGAGACTTTAAGTAGAGAGTTAATTGCAGTAGATTTTAGTGTATTTTCATTGCATTTGATTCTTGCAAGTGGCTTTATAGTAATGCCACTGCTTATTATGGAAAATCAAATAGTCAGTATGATTAATAACTGGCAGCTTTACCTTCCAGCAGTATTACTTTCGTTTATTGGAATGATTCCTCTAATAATTATTTCAGAGAAATTTAAAAAAACAAAATACATATTATTGCTTAGTATTTTTCTACTAATTATTAGTCAAATTATTTTTTATATTTCAAATTTAAATTTTTCAGTTTTTCTCATTACTTTAACCATCTTCTTCGTTGCATTTAATACTGTTGAGGCAATTCTACCTTCTTTGTTGTCTAAAACTGCAAGTGCTTCTAAAAGGGGTCTCGCTATGGGTATTTTTTCAACATCACAGTTTTTAGGCACGTTTATTGGCGGTGTAATTGGCGGCTTGATTTATGACATTTACGATTTAAATAGTGTATTCTTATTCACCATATTTGTAGCAATTATCTGGTGGCTTATGGTTCTTTTTTCACCACTTAAAACTAAAACTTAACAGGAGTAAATATTAGCATGGCCGGAATAAATAAAGTAATATTGGTTGGCAATCTAGGCGCAAAACCAGAGATTAAATACGCTTCAAATGGAAACGCAATAAGTAATTTATCAGTTGCAACTAGCGAGTCTTGGACTGATAAAAATACGGGCCAAAAACAAGAAAGAACTGAGTGGCACCGGGTTAGTTTATTTGGGAAAGTTGCTGAAATAGCTGGTCAATATCTAGATAAGGGCTCTAAGGTTTATGTTGAGGGTAAATTACAAACTAGAAAATGGCAAGACCAAAATGGGCAGGATCGTTATACAACAGAAGTTGTAATCAGTGGATTTAGTGGAACCCTTCAAATGCTTGACCGTCGTGATGACTCCAGCTCTCCAATGCAATCACAGCCTCAATCTACACCACAGCCTACTCAAAACGCTCAACAAGCACCAAGTATTACTCCAGTTGCTCAAGATGAATTTGAGGATGATATCCCTTTTTAGAGTTAGTCTAAGTTTGTTTTAACTTAGATTCTCAGAATCTAATTTTTCAAGGACCACAAAAGCGACTGCATTTTGGCTTTCATCTGATATGCTCAGGTGTCCTTGCTTAATCCCTTTTTCTAGTAAATATAGCCTAAGCTTTTCACTAGGTAAAAAATAAGGCTTTCCATTTTCATTGTTTCTAATAGTAAGATCTTGGAAGCTCACTACCCTTCCAATTCCTGTTCCTAAAGCCTTTGAAAAAGCCTCTTTTGCAGCAAAACGCTTAGCAAGAAAGGCGGCACTATCGGCTTTATTTGCAAATAAAGCCTGCTCATGTTCAGTTAACACTCTCTTTATAAAGCCATCTCGATTTTTTAATATAATTGTCTGGACTCTTTCTATATTTACTATGTCAGTTCCAATTCCATAAATCATATAGCTCTCGCTTCTAATAATAAAGCTTTCATTTCAGATGTTGCATTAGCAAGACCAACAAATAGCGCTCTTGAAATAATTGAGTGACCAATATTTAGCTCAACAATTGATTCAATTTTAGCTACAGCAGAAGTATTTAAAAGAGTTAAGCCGTGCCCTGCATTAACCTGCATTCCAAGACTTACAGCATATTCGCAAGCATCAGATATTCTTTTGAGCTCTAATTCAGACTCGTCTTTAGAGGCCGCATCTGCATAGTGGCCTGTATGAATTTCAATTATAGGAACGCCGCATTCAGCTGCGGCATCTATTTGTCTTTTGTCTGCATCAATGAAAAGAGATGTTTTAATGTTATTTGAGCTGAGTTGAGTGCAAACCTCTTTCATTCTAACTATTTGTGAAGCAACATCCAGGCCGCCTTCTGTTGTAAGCTCCTGCCTCTTTTCGGGCACAAGGCAGCAGTCTTCAGGCAAAACATTAGAGGCAATTTTGAGCATTTCATCTGTTGCAGCCATCTCTAAATTCATTTTTGTTTTTAGCCTGGACTTTAACTCAATGACATCATTGTCTTGAATATGGCGCCTATCTTCTCTAAGATGAAGCGTAATACTATCAGCGCCAGAGTTTTCACAGATAAGTGCTGCATCAATTAAGCTTGGGTATTTTGTGCCTCTAGCCTGTCTTAATGTAGCTATATGATCTATATTAACACCTAGATAAATACTCATAATTACACCTAATTAATAAAAAATAACTCTTTACTTTTAAGTGGTTTATCACCTAAAAGGTATTTTAATCTTTTTCGATTCATTTTTTTTAAAGTATTTAGCCCTTCTGAATTTGGAGTTACTTGATTAGGACTGACAATATTTAATAGAATTTCACCTAAAATTTTACCTTCAGTTTGTTCAATAAAACCTTGATCTTCAATAAAATCATAAAGATGATTACTTTTAATTGAATTGCCCTCAAGGTCATTTTGAAAGTCAAGTCCATATCCTAATTCTTGCAACAGTTGATTTTCAAATATGCGAAGTGCATACTCTTTTTCAGAGCTAGATTTATGATTCATTTTTTTAATAAAGTCCCAGTACGCGCTAAAAATTCCACTGTACTCATCTCCTTCAGGTAGAAGCCTAACAAGGAGCTCATTGACGTAGATGGCTAATATCAGATCATCCCCAAGAAGTCGGCGTGGCTCATCTGAAATTTCCCATTGGGAGAGACTTTTTAGATCACTCTTTCCCTTAAACGAAATACTTAGGCACTGAAACATTTGAAGTGATGTTTTACTGCTTCTAGCGCCTCTCGCTATTAAGCGCACTCTGCCATGTTTTTTTGTAAAGAAATCTAGTAATAGAGAACTTCCTTGGTACATTCGTCGATGAATCAAAAATGCTGGAGAATTCTCAATTCTAGTCATAACCTAGAGATGCTAAGGCCCTTTTATCATCCGACCAGCCTTGCCTAACCTTAACCCATAGCTCTAAGAATACTTTTGCTTCCAAAAAGCCCTCAATTGTGACACGTGAATCTTGCCCAATTTTTTTCAACATTTCACCTTTATGGCCTATTACAATACTTTTCTGCGATGCCTTATCAACAAAGATGCGTGCAGCAATTCTATACATCTTGCCATCAAGCTCAAACTTTTCAATTTCTACTGTGATGTCATATGGAAGTTCATTGGATAAGTTTCTCATTAATTTTTCACGAATAAACTCAGACACAACAAATTTTTGAGAGCGGTCTGTTATGAAGTCATCATCATAAATAGGCTCTTGCTTAGGTAAATACTTAAGGATCAAGCTTCTAAGTTGCTTTGTGTGGGATCGGTCAAAGGCTGATAAAGGAAAGACCTCATTGGCTTGAAATTTTTCACCAAGCATCTCTAGGTAAGGGAGTATCTTATCAACTGAGCTTGATTTATCAATCTTATTCACGCAGATTATGACCGGTATATCAACCTTACTTAGGTGCTCTAACACGCGAGCATCCTCTTTTGTCCATTTAAATATTTCAACAAGCCAAATTATCATATCCACATCAGCAAAGCTTGAGCTAGCAGCTTTATTCATATATGAATTGATCGCTTTATTGTTTCCAATATGGATTCCAGGAGTGTCTACAAAAACCATCTGATAGTTTTGCTGAGTATCAATAGCGTTAATTCGGTGCCTGGTTGTTTGAGGACGGTGTGATGTGATTGAGAGCTTTTGCCCAATTAATTCATTAACAAGGGTTGATTTGCCTACATTTGGTCGCCCTACTACTGCAATGTAGCCCGATTGAAAATTCATTTACTTAAGATATCTTTTAAAATTGATTCAGCACAGGCTTGTTCTGCTCTTTTAATGCTTTTTGCGCACTCTTCAACACCAAGACTATATTCCTTAATAGAGCAGTTAACGTAAAAAATGGCGTTATGGTCTTTACCTTCTGTTTTAATAAGTTCGTAAACTGGCAAAGCATATCCTTTTTTTTGCAATAGCTCTTGAAGTTGAGTTTTAAAATCTTTCAATGAATCTTCTGGTCTCGATTCATTTAAAAGGTCATTATAGAGTTTTAAAATGATTCCACTAACTGTTGCATAATCAGAATCCAGGAATACAGCCCCTAAAATGGCTTCAAATGCGTCTGCCTGGATTGACTCCCGTCGAAATCCGCCACTTTTTAGCTCTCCTTGACCCAATAATAAGCTTTCAGAAATATTGAGTGTTTTGGCAAGCTGAGCTAAAGTCTGGCCTCTGACAAGACTAGATCGAAGTCTTGAGAGTTGTCCTTCATCAATTAACGGAAAGCGCTGATAAATCTCTAGAGAGATTACACACCCTAAGACGCTGTCACCCAAAAACTCCAATCTTTCATTATTTTTTTTACTAACGCTTCGATGAGTTAAGGCTTGCTTAAGGAGATTAATGTCTTTAAATTGGTAAGAAATATTTTTTTGTAATTTTTGCATGCGCTAGATTGCAACTGGAGCTTTAATTGGATCATCATGATCATATTCAGAGAGTTCAAAATCTTCATATTTATAGTCAAAAATACTTTCTGGCTTTCTATGAATTAAGATCTTTGGAAGTTTTTTTGGCGTCCGTTGTAGCTGAGTTTCTACTTGCTCATAGTGATTCGAATAAACGTGGCAGTCTCCACCACTCCAAACAAAGTCTCCAACTTCAAGATCACATTGCTGAGCTACTACATGAGTAAGTAGTGCATAAGAGGCTATGTTGAAAGGGACCCCTAGAAATATGTCAGCGCTGCGTTGGTAAAGCTGACATGATAATTTCCCATTCGCCACATAAAACTGAAACAACGCATGGCACGGAGCAAGCGCCATTTTGTCTAACTCTCCAACATTCCAACTTGAAACAATAATTCGTCTTGAGTCTGAGGAGTGTTTAATGAGATTAATTGCCTCTTTGATTTGATCAATTTCTTTACCTTCAGAGTTTTTCCATTTTCGCCATTGGGCTCCATATACTGGCCCTAAGTCGCCATTTTTATCTGCCCATTCATTCCAAATATTTACTTTGTTTTCTTTCAGGTATTTGATGTTTGTATCACCCTTTAAAAACCATAAAAGCTCATGAATGACTGAAGGAACATGCACCTTTTTAGTTGTAACAATTGGAAATCCATCATTTAAATTAAACCGCATTTGATGACCAAAAATACTTTTAGTTCCAGTACCAGTCCTGTCAGTTTTGTCAGCGCCAGTATCTCTTACAAGTCTTAAAAAATCTAGATATTGTTTCATGTTTTACCTTTTACATAATAGGATTTATAAAATATATACAGGCCAATGAGAATCATCGGGAGGCTTAACGCTTGGCCCATTGTTAGCCACTCAAAAGCTAAGTAGCCAAGGTGTGAGTCAGGCACCCTGATAAATTCAATTATAAATCTAAAGGCGCCATAAAAAATCAAAAATAAAGCCGAAGTAGATCTAATGGGCGGATTTTTTTTGCTAAAAAACCATAATATAGCAAACAAGACTAATCCTTCAAGTAATGCTTCATATAATTGAGTTGGATATCTTTGAGCCCAGACGCCGCTTTGGTCAGGTGCATAAACCCCCCATGAGCTCTCTGTTATTTTCCCCCAAAGCTCTCCATTAATGTAGTTTCCTATCCTTCCAAAAGCAAGCCCTAATGGGATAAGTGGCGCAATAAAATCAGTCGTTTGAAAAAATGAAAACTTTGATTTACGGTTAAATAAAACCATTGCAATCAAAACGCCTAAGAAACCTCCATGAAAAGACATTCCGCCATTTTGAAAATTAAAAAATGTTAAAGGGTTTGAGATAAAAACCGAGAAGTTATAGAATAGTAAATAACCAAAGCGTCCACCCAATACAACACCTATAGCGCCATAAAAAATTAAATCATCAACATGCCTTATATTCCATTCAGAATAGGATTTAACGCGATATTTTGCAAGTAAATAGGCTGCTAAAAATGCCAAAAGGTACATGACCCCATACCAGTAAATTTGTACAATTCCTAAGTCTAAAATTACGGGGTCAATTACAAAGTATTTCACAGATTAAATGAGCGCATAAATGTAGCGTTTAAGTTGGTTTAATTTAAGAATTGTAAGCATATTTCATTATGTATTTAATTATAGGCAATGTTGCGGTTTTAGTGTACCAAACTGGCTATTGATAAGCCAAATAACTAGTTAATAAAATTGATCAATTCTTGGTCTTTCTTTTGATAAAGCGGGTGCGCAGGCTGGCCTGATTTATTAATCTTTAGACACATTGGTCTATTAATAATTTCTAACACCTCCTTATCTCTACTCAGGAAATATCCATCATTACCCCAAGCTACAACCGTTAACTCGCTCTTTAGATAGTTTTTTAAAATATGCATATTATTATCTTTCCCTATTGGTAATTTGACTTTTTTGAGTTCCATTGGATAAGTCGACATATAAGCAAACAAATTCACCATGATTAAGCCACCATACCCCCAATCTTTAGCAAAATTAATACATCTTGTTAATGTAGGGTCGTCAAATGATTCATCTGCAATAGAAGGATTCAATCCAATGAATAAAACATAACCATTTGCTGAATTCCAGGATCTTGTTAGAGAGTAACGGTATTTTCGGCAGTTTGAAAATACCGCACTTTTCTTTATAGCGCTCATTTATGTAAGTTTATCTATAAAATAATTTCAATGTTCTAGAAGCGCATTAAATGTAGCTTTATTTTTTTAACTTTAGTTTATTTTTATGATTAATAATTTTCCAAGAATTAATCTTGGCCATTTTCCCACCCCTATAGAGTCTTTACAAAATATTACTAAAGATCTTGGTGGCCCTGAAATATTTATCAAGAGAGATGACTGCACGGGGCTTGCAACTGGAGGTAATAAAACAAGAAAACTTGAATTTATAATGCCTGATGCTATAAAAAACAAGGCAGATCTTGTTGTCACTGTTGGTGCGATTCAGTCCAATCATGCAAGACAGACAGCTGCTGCATGTGCAGTACTTGGGATTAAGTGTCTTATTGTATTGGAACAGAGACTTGCTAATGCTCCTGAGTCTTATATGAATTCAGGAAATATTTTCTTAAATAAAATTTTTGGTGCTGAGATGATTTTGTGCCCTACTAATAAAAATGTTGAAGAGTTCGCAGAAGAAATAATGGATGATAGAAAGAGGCAAGGTGTTAACCCTTACTTTATCCCAGTTGGCGGAAGCAATTACTTAGGGGAGCTTGGGTATATTGAATGTATGCGAGAGATTATTGAACAAGATAGTGAAAAACAGTTTACTCATATTATTTTAGCAACTGGAAGTGGAGGGACTCACGCTGGACTTATTGCTGGGAAGGCTCATTATCAAAGTGATATTGAAATTATAGGAATAAGTATTAAGGATAAAAAACTTGATCAAGAGGAAAAGGTTTTTAGATTAGCTAAAAACTCTTGTGACTTTATCCAGTGTAAATCTCTAGACCGCAAAAACGTTATAGTTGAAGATGGCTATGTTGGTAAAGGTTATGCCATCCCTACTGAAGGCATGAAAAAAGCTTTAAAACTAATGGCTAGAAAAGAGGCTATATTGCTTGACCCTGTATACTCCGGAAAAGCATTCGATGGCCTTATTGGTTTAGTTAAAAAAGGGCACTTCAAAGATTCAGATAAAATTTTATTTATTCACACCGGTGGGTCGGCAGCCATTCCAGCCTATGAATGGGCATTTTAGTGTAAATACTACTTAGTCCCTTTTCTTTCCTTGTATAACTCTATCAAGTATTAGAGCGCAAAATAAGATTGCAATTCCAGCCAATATTCCTTGACCGACATTAGCATATTGTAGGGCCTCTAAAACATCTTGTCCTAAGCCTTTTGCACCAATTAAAGATGCAACTACAACCATTGCCAAACTGAGCATTACAGTCTGATTTACACCAGCAAGAATAGTTGGCATCGCAAGAGGCAAATCAACCTTAGTTAATAAATACCATTTAGAGCCACCATAAGCTATTGCTGCCTCCCTTATAGTCTCAGGAACACCTTTTAATCCTAATACAGTAAGCCTTACCACAGGAGTTCCTCCAAAAATCATGGTAATAATGACTGCTGAAACTTTTCCAGTTCCAAAAAATGCGATGACCGGAATCATAAATACAAATGCCGGCATTGTTTGCATGAAATCCATAATTGGTCTGATAAAGCCATAAAACCTAGGTCTAGTGGCGCAATATATACCTAGTGGAATTCCAATTGATATACTCAGAATCGCAGCCGTTCCTAACAATGCCAACGTTGTCATGGCTTTTATCCAGAAACCTAGAAAACCCATATATGCTAAGAATGCTAGAGAATATACAGCCGCTCTTGGTCCAGCAGAGAGCCCAGTCATTAATACTATTGCGCTAATAACGACAATCCAAGGAGTTGTTACAAAAAGCATCTCTAGGGCATCAAGGACTGACCTTATTCCAAAAGTAATTGCAGTAAAAAGAACATCGCCTTTGATTACAGCATAATCAAAAGCCCTTTCTACGCCATCTATTGAAGCAAGCCTTATGTCAGGATGCGTTGGAAAATCTGCAAACAAGGCAACAAGATTTGGAAAACTATAGTGTATTGTTGAAAAAATAATGATTACTAAGACAAAAGAAATACTTAAAAGAAAGTTTTTAAATTCCATTCCTGGGCTTATTTGTTTATTAGAAAGCCACTCTGAAAACTTTCTTTCTAAAATAGAGTTGGCCATCACACCTTGCAATATCCTGATTAAAATAAACAGAAAAATACCACTAATAGCAATTGCAACTCCAGACGCTTCAATGCTTTGAGCTTCCTGTAAATACCCTCCAATTGACTCTTCAAGTGACTTAATTGTTCTTCTGAACATTTCAACTTTATCTGAATTGCTTTCAATAGCAGCTTGAAGTTGTTTCTCTCGAAAATCAATTGTTGATTGAACTTTTGCAATTTTGCTGTAGGCTTCTGCGCTAATATTGCCAAAAAACCCTCTCACAATTTGAACAATTGCAAATGTTTCAATCAGTAAAAATGCTAAAGACCAGTTCCATATGTTTCTAACCCCAAACCATGCTGAGCCAAATAAAAATGCAAAAAGGTTAAAGGATGCAACAAATTTTGAGCTGTTATTAATGCGGCCAAACTCATAAACATAGTATTTGGAATTAGTTTTTACAAAAACAGGAATTTGATCAGTATTTGCGTAATCATCATTAGGAATTTGGTTATCTTTACTCATCCTGGCCCTCAACAATAGATACCAGTAAGTCTTTTTGAGATATCACACCAACATCTTGGCCATTTTTGTTACTGATAACGATTGGCTTATCACTAGCAACAGAACTCTCAATTAGACTGCTTAAATCATCATTCTCAGTCATTCTTAAGGCATCTTTTGGTATTGCGCCATAATTTTTACTAAACTCATTAATTGGTTTCATTATTGATTTTGCTTTAACAACTTCAAGTCTTGAAATTCCTTTGACAAAGTCAGCAACATAGTCATCCTCTGGGTTCATAACTATCTCTTCTGGGGTGCCAATTTGGATAACTTTACCATCTCTCATGATAGCAATACGGTGGCCAACTTTAACAGCTTCATCTAAATCATGAGTAATAAAGACCGTTGTTTTTTTTAATTTCTTAGATAATTTTATAAATTCTTTTTGAAGTTGTCTTCTAATCAAAGGGTCTAATGCACTGAAAGGCTCATCCATCAATAGTATTTCAGGGTCAGCTGCTAAAGCTCTTGCAAGTCCAACTCTTTGCTGCATTCCACCAGAGAGCTCATGAGCATATTTATTGCCCCAGCCTGTTAACTCGACTGTATTCAGGATTTCATTTGCTTTTCCATACCTCTTATTTTTATTAACCCCTCTTATTTCTAATGGCATAGCAATATTGTCAATCACAGAGCGGTGCGGCATCAGTGCAAAGTTTTGAAAGACCATGCCTATTTTTTTATTTCTAAAGTCTTGTAATTCTTTTTTTTCTAGGGCCATTACGTCTTGACCATCTATTAGTATTTTGCCTATTGTTGGCTCTAGAAGCCTATTAATATGTCTTACAAGGGTTGACTTTCCACTTCCAGATAAGCCCATTACGCAAAATATTTCACCAGGCTTAATGTCGAATGACACATCTGAAACACCAATAACTGAATTGTAATTTTCTAATGCGTCTTGCTTTGAAATATGATCTTCAGTAATTGCTTTTAAAGCCTCTGGAGAGGTATTTCCAAATATCTTAGAGATGTTTTGAATTTGAATAAAGCTTCCTGAGTTTTCTTGCGACATAGTATTTACATTAATTGAAAAAAAACCGGCGCATATAAAACGCCGGTTTTATAACGAATTTGTTAGATTATAAACCTAACCATCCATCAACAGTACCTTCGTTCTTAGACATCCAGTCTCTTGCTACTTCTGCCGCATCTCTCTTATTGACAGAAATCTCATAGGCAAGCCATGATACATCATCAGACGTTAGCTGGAAGTTATTGAAAAATTCAACAATTGCTGGAGACTTGCCTTCAAGCGAAGTGCCCCAACCAATCTGAATATTTTTCATTGCATCTTTAGAGGCTACATATGATTTTTTATACCAATCAGCATCACTTTTTGGTTGAATCATTTTGTATGCAGCAGGATCATGAGTAGGCTCAGTCAACATTACAACTGGCGCCATTCCCCATATTGCGTGAGGCTTATAGCAATAAAATGCATAGCCCTCACCTTTTTTGATCGAGTCCAAAACTCTAGCATTTTTTACTGCTTCAGCAGCTCTAATAGGCTCAATACCAAGATCTAGTAGTCCATAATCTCTTACTTTAACCTCATTGACGTTTGCAGAGGCCCAACCATCAGCACCAATCCAAAACTCACCTTTACCATTGCCATCACTATCCATTGCAGCAATAACCTCAGGCCTTCCAAGATCGAAAATAGACGTTATGCTCATTTCTTCAGCAAATGCTTGAGATACGCAGTAACCTTGATTTCCTTCATAACTCAAAGAGCTTAGCTTAAGAGTTCCTTTTGGAACTAGTTCATTAGTGTAAGCCTGTTGGTTTGGTAGCCAGACATCAGGGTGCACTTCAATCTCACCTTTGCTTCTGTCAATTGCTCCATAGATCGCAGTATTGTTTCCAGGAACTAGCTCAACTTCACCACCCATTTTATCTGTGATTACCGCAGACAGTAAGTTTGCAATTGCAGTAGCTCCAGTCCAACCTGGATCGCCAATGTTGACTTTTTCCGCATAAGTTGCCATTGACGCAGAAAGCGCAACAACGGCAGCAATAGCTGTTTTATTTACTAACTTCATGTATTTCTCCTTTTAATGAAATTTACTTTTTTCCTATTACTAATTATTTGTACTAGAAAAAACTAAGTATACATCAATTAATATATATGTTTCAAGTGTTAATTTAACTAAAGAATAAAGAAAAGCTCTTTTTGAACCCTAAAAAACATGACCCCGCTAAAACTAGAATAAGACTTATTATTAAATTAAAAAGTCATTGATTGATTGATTGATTAACGAAGGTTTTTCCATATGCGAGTTATGGGCACATCCTTCAATAATTTTGATAAAAGAATTTGAAATCCCTTTATTTAGAATTTCTTGCTGGCTCCAGTCATAGGAGCGATCATTTTTAGCCCATAGAATTAGAGTGGGTGATTTAATTTGATCAAGTTGCGCCCTTCCATCCCAGCAATCCCATGCATCAAGGCTTGCTAGTGCAGCTTGTGTTGTTGCTTTTGAGCCCTCGTCTAAGCATAATTTATATCCATCTCCCTTCAGGTGATCCATAAACCATGTCTTTGCAATGTTTTTTCGAGTTTGTTCAAGGCCAAATTCAATAATTTTAGCTCTTGATTCACCAATAGTTTCAAACCTGCTTGGTAAGACTCCTATAGATCCGGTACCAAAACATATTAACTTATTAACACGATCTGGGAATAATACAGCCATTTCTTGTACAATCATCCCTCCCATTGAATGACCAAGCAAATTAAAGGTATCAATTTTTAAATAATCTAAGAGTTCAAATACTTGCAGTGCATTCTCTCTAATAGTTGAAGGAGCGGTCATTTTAGTGCTCTCACCATAACCAGCAAGTGACGGCATAATCAACTCAAAGTTATCCTTTAAATCTTCCTGAAATTTCCACATGTCTTGGCCACCCAAATAGCCGTGGACAAGTACCAGTGGATAACCCTTCCCAATTCTTTTATACGATAAGTGGTTCATAGCCATGAATGATAAAGTATTAACTGCATTACAATTAAATTAGTGATGTAATATTTCCATCACCCACAACAAAGTCATATTTATCAAAATTTGTTTTATCAGCCCATTCCATTGCCTCATGCTCATTAAGACTAATAACACCATCTTTTATTGAGCAAAGGAAGTAATGCAGAACAATATTTATTTTACTGTCTTTGTATCTTTCCTCTGCAATCTTCTCATAAACATTAATATTTATATTTAATTCCTCGTGGATCTCTCTAGTTAGAGCCTCTTGAAGTGTTTCATTTGCTTCAACTTTACCGCCAGGAAATTCCCATTTAAGGCCCATATGTTTGTCTCTATTCCTTTGAGTAACTAAATAAAGATTATCTTTCTTTATGATTGCAGCAACAACGTCTTCAGGCTTCATAGAATTATCTACCATGCCCCGCCCTTAACGCAGTCATACATATCAACCTTACCCTCACTACATAATTTAAATAATTCTTCTTTTGTGTATTCATTTTCTAAAGATTTAAGCTCTTGATAGCCTATTAAAAAGAACAAGCACCCTGTGGCCAAAAATAACAAAGCAATAAGTAGGAAGGTTTTTAAAAGATACTTTTTCATAGGCGATGTTTTTATTTCCAACCTTGAAGCCAACGCTCACTCTCTTTCAATTCTCTCCAATTAATAAGTTCTGTTCGATTAGAGATTACTGCCTCTATTAAGCAGTGAGTTACAATGTCATTCTCATTAAAAACTAATTTAGTAATAAGAAAGTGCCTCTCTTTGCTACTCGGTGTAACTGCTGTCCATTTAGTATTAAGTAGTTTTTTTGAACTTATTTTGTTCATTAACTAGAAAATTTTGTAGTGAAAAGTACTACCGCCATGAACATACTCATTAAAGGAAGGAGAAGTAGTATTTGAGTTGCAAATTGTAAAATAGTTGTTCTAACTGCTTGAGTTTTAAAGGATCTGTAGCTTAGGAACAAAGTAAAAAAATAAAAGATAGATGGTATTAGAGAGGAAGATCTAAGTTCTTCATAACTAGCATTAGTTTCAAGCCTATTGAGTAGTATTCCTGCAAGGATATATGTGCCTACTACTCCGACCCAAAAAAGCTTTGTTGCTATAAATTTTGTTGTGGGCTTTTCTATATTCTTTATTTCCATAAATAATCTTCTAAATCCAGATAGTTTCTTTAATAGTGAACACGCTTTATCCGAACAATTAAAGCTATTGTATTATATATTCAGAGACATAAATTTTTTGGTGTTAATTTAAACTGTTGATTGGGGGGCTTATTTACTCTTACCCCCAATATTTAATTTACGAAGCTGCTTATGATACTAACCATTGCGTACATAAAGCTAAGCATAAATGCCATACATCCAGTTGTCCATAAGACAAGTTTAGTTTCCATAGATTATCTCCATTAATTTATAAGTCATTTTCAAATGGACGCCATTCTAATAATAAGCAATAAAGACTTGATGAAGATTAGAAGTAATTTAGATAAAGAGTTTGAAATGCAGGATTTACGATGGAATAAAAGTTATAAAAGCTTTTAGAGTTAGTGCGCGTGGTTATTCGAACAATCAAACTCCTCTAGATATAGCTATCATGTGGTAATAGTTCTAATAATTTTCACATATTTTTAATTTTTAAAAAAATATGATTTTTTATTAATAATTAAAAAGAATATATAAGAAGTTAAACTTAAAAATAAGAAAACTGAAAAGGCTGTTTTAAATCCTATAATCTCAGTATAGCCAAAACTTTTAACTAAATCGATTATAAGGCCAATAAACCACTGCATTATAAAAGCTCCTAAGAAAATTAATAAATTAAATGATGTAAGTGCTTTGCCTGCCAAGTTACTTTGAAAAGATAAACCTACAGCTGGCTGAACTACAGATAAAAAGATTGAGCTGAGGATGAATAATGTAATATAGAATGCACCTGCTTTTGATCCTAAAATTATAATAAATAACATAACCAAAAAACTAATTGGCAAACCAACTGTTAATATTTTTAATGCACTAAAACCAAGATTTGTAATCCTAGGTAAAAAATAACCCCATAAAAAAAATGAAATAAGCATTGTAATATTTATCCAAAATAATCCTGTAGCACTTTCAAGTGGAGTATAGCCTGCAACTCTAATCATCCAAGGTCCTGCCCATAAAGTTTGGATCGCCATTAAACCTCCATAATTAAATAAACCCATCGGAATAACACTAATAAAGAATTTATTTTTCCATACATCTGCCAATGAACCTGACTTTAATGGATTTTCCAAAGATTTATCCTTTTGATGATTCCACTTTGGAATAAAAGCTAACATTAAAATTATGCTAATTAATATCAATGCTGCAACCCCACCGAATATCCATCTCCAACCTAAAGTAGGTAACAAAAGTTGAACAGGCAATGTTGACGATAGAAACCCTAACGAAGCTATCATTAACATCCAAGAATTTGCTCTTTGCTGTTGGTTTTCTGCAAACCAAATTCTATAACCTGTTAAAGGTGCCATTAAACAGGCACCAGCTCCAACTCCAATTAATATCCTGGAAACTAATAAACCTGAAAAGCTTTGAGTAAGTGCAAAAGATACTGTTCCAATAAATGCTATTAATAGAAATGATGATACGATTTTTTTTGGTCCAAACTTATCTAACAAATATCCAAGGGGAATTTGCACAGAGGCAAAACCTAAGAAATAACCTCCGGCAAGCAGTCCTAAATCTGCCGCCATTAAATCAAATTCTAGTGTTAAAACTGGGGAAAGAGTAGCTGTAATTGCCCTTAACAAGCAAGATAAAAAATATCCAAAAGCAAAAGCAAAAAAAACAGTAATAGCCTGTTTTCTTGGAAGAATAAAATTATCCATTAAGTTAAAATTTTAACGACACATTTCGAGGTATCGAGTTACAATTTTTAGATCTTTATGTGCCATAAGCATTACGAGAAAAAGTTATCAAAGGTCTTACTAAAGCTAACAAAGCCAGAAGATGTAGAGTCACAAACGTCTCTAGAGGTAAATTCTTCATAAATGAATTATAAATCAAATTAACTATAAGAATCTTGATACTAAAACTCTAGTTCTCTTGGTATTACAAAAACTGGCAACAAACTTT
>Ga0209374_1001004_pt1 | contig 29006 bp, 35 predicted proteins | sample SaaInlLV_DNA_10m_FD_184683 | JGI IMG/M metagenome (GOLD analysis project Ga0209374, IMG submission 184683) | Marine microbial communities from expanding oxygen minimum zones in the Saanich Inlet - SI075_LV_DNA_10m (SPAdes) (version 2) | ecosystem: Environmental > Aquatic > Marine > Unclassified ... | reverse complement strand
TCCTTCGATCAAGTCGGCATTTCTGTCGCTTCTCCCGAGGCCATTCGTGAATGGTCCCGCGGTGAGGTGAAGAACCCCGAGACAATTAATTACCGCACATTCAAACCGGAGCCAGGTGGTCTTTTCTGCCAACGCATCTTCGGCCCTGTGCGTGACTACGAGTGCGCTTGTGGTAAATACAAGCGTATCAAATATAAGGGTGTGATCTGCGACCGTTGTGGTGTCGAAGTGACTGTGTCTCGCGTTCGTCGCGATCGCATGGGGCATATCGAACTCGCCGTTCCTGTTTCTCACATCTGGTTTTTGAAGAGTATGCCGAGTCGTCTTGGTCTCCTTCTGGATATTACTGCGCGTAATCTTGAGCGCGTCATTTATTACGAGAACTACCTGGTGATCGATCCGGGCAAGACTCCACTCGAAGAGCGTCAGCTCCTCACCGAGCAGGAGTATTTACAAGCTCAAGACGAGTATGGTGAAGATTCATTCGTTGCCCGTATGGGTGCTGCTGGTGTCCGCGATGCGCTGGCACGCGTTGAACTCGAGTCCACAGTTGCAGAGCTCCACGAGCAAATGCACGCGACTCGTTCGAAGCAGATCAAGAAGAAGCTCTCCAAGCGTCTGAAGACAATTCAAGGCTTTATGGAGTCCGGCACTCGTCCTGAGTGGATGGTGCTCGAAGTGCTGCCTGTCATTCCACCAGATCTTCGTCCGTTGGTGCCGCTGGAAGGTGGCCGTTTCGCGACATCCGATTTGAACGACCTTTACCGTCGTGTGATTAACCGTAATAATCGTCTGAAGAACCTGCTTCAACTGAAGACTCCTGACGTGATTATTAATAATGAGAAGCGCATGCTGCAGGAAGCTGTTGATGCGCTGTTCGATAATGGTCGCCACGGTCGTGCAGTTACTGGTGCGGGTAATCGCCCACTGAAATCACTTTCCGACATGCTCAAAGGTAAGCAGGGTCGCTTCCGTCAGAATCTTCTCGGTAAGCGCGTTGATTACTCCGGTCGTTCGGTGATTGTTTCTGGCCCTACGCTCAAGCTTAGTCAGTGTGGTCTTCCTAAAAAGATGGCACTCGTTCTTTTCGAACCATTCATCATTCGCCGCCTCAAAGAACTTGGCTTCGTGCACACCGTTCGTGGCGCGCGTAAAATGATCGAGAAGCAGTCTCCAGAAGTTTGGGATATTCTTGAGGAAGTCACAAAGGGCCATCCGGTTCTGTTGAATCGTGCGCCTACTTTGCACCGCCTCTCGATCCAGGCCTTCGAGCCTGTGTTGATTGAAGGTAATGCGATCCGTGTCCACCCGCTCGTCTGCACGGCTTACAATGCTGACTTCGATGGTGACCAAATGGCGGTTCACGTTCCTCTATCACTCGAATCAGTCATGGAAGCGAAGACTCTCATGATGGCGACACACAATATCTTCTCACCTTCGAGCGGTAAGCCGATTTTGACTCCTTCGCAGGACATTGTCTTGGGTTCTTACTTCCTCACGCTTGACCCACCAGTCAAGCCAGCTGAAGACGAGCGCTTGTCGATGCTAGTTAACGCTGACGAGGTGGAAACAGCTGTTGCTGATGGTGCGTTTAAGGACCACGATTGGATCAACTACGTCAATCCTGACTTCGGTAAGGAAGAAACACCTTACGGTAACACCAGCAAAAAGATTATCCGCACCACCATTGGTCGTGTGATCTTCAACACTATCTGGCCAAAAGAGCTTGGGTTCATCAACTTCCCAGTGCCTAAGAGCAAGTTGGGTGATTTGATTCTTCAGACTTACAAAACTGTTGGCCGCGTTCGCACAGTTGAGACACTCGACACTCTTAAGGATGTTGGCTTCAAGGTTGCGACTCGCGCAGGTGTCTCCATTGGTATCGATGATATGATCATTCCGCCGAGCAAGCCCGCGATTGTTGCTGCTTCTCGTAAGCGTATTGACGAAGTCGAAGGCCAATATGGCAAGGGTATCATCACCGAGGGTGAGCGTTACAATAAGATCATTGATATCTGGACAGGTTGCACCGACGAAATCGCTAAGGCTGTATTCGAGGAATTGAAGAGCAATGGCGGTAAGGACTCTGTGAATCCGGTTTACTTGATGATGGATTCAGGTGCTCGTGGTAACAAACAGCAGGTTCGTCAGCTTTGCGGAACTCGTGGTTTGATGGCCAAGCCATCTGGTGAAATTATCGAACGTCCGATTCTCTCGTCTTTCCGTGAAGGTCTATCCGTTCTCGAATACTTCATCTCCACTCACGGTGCTCGTAAGGGTCTAGCCGATACCGCTCTTAAAACTGCGGATGCTGGTTACCTCACTCGTAAGCTCTGTGACGTCGCTATGGATTGCATCATTGAAGAATATGATGATGGCAATCGTGACGGTGTTTGGAAGCATGCGATCTACGAAGGTGATGACGAGATTGTCAGCCTTTACGATCGCATCGAAGGTCGCTGCTCATCCAACGATATTAAGAATCCGCTAAGCCCAGATGAGATCCTCGTCAAGAATGGTGAGCTCATCACCGAGGCAGCTGCTAAGCAGATCGAAGATCTGGGCATCGAGCGCGTGAAGGTTCTTTCTTCACTCACAACTCGTAAGAAGGTCGGCATCACTGCACTTGAATACGGCATCAATCCGGCGACAAATGCTATGGTTGAACGTGGTTCTGCAGTTGGTATCATCGCCGCTCAGTCGATTGGTGAGCCGGGCACACAGCTTACGATGCGAACATTCCACATCGGTGGTATCGCGAGTGGTGTTCTCAAGAATCCTGAAATTAAGATTCGTGTCGGTGGTAAGGTTAAATACCGTGGCCTCCGTATCGTGCAGACTGCTGATGGTGCAAACATCGTTCTGAACAAGACTGGCTCCGTTCAGATTGTTGATGAAGATGATCGCGAACTCGAAATCTACAAGATCGTCGTTGGTTCGGTTCTAACGGTTGCTGATGGTGGTTCGATTAAGAAGGGCGACATCCTCGCAATGTGGGATCCGCACAATATTCCGATTCTTTCCGAGAAGGCTGGTCGTATCGGCTTCCACGAAATGATCCCCGGGGTCACCGTGAAGCGTGAGCTAGACGAGTCCACTGGCCGTATCGCGACTGTCGTGATTGAGCACAAGGAAGACCTCAACCCGCAAGTCGAGATTATCGACGACGCCGGTAAGGTGATCGCTACCTACGCGATTCCGACTGGTGCGCAGCTCTCCGTCAATGAAGACGATGAGATCGCGCCGGGCACCATGCTTGCGAAGACACCACGTCAGGCGTCCAAAACACAGGACATCACTGGTGGTCTGCCGCGTGTAGCTGAGCTGTTTGAAGCACGCCGTCCGAAGGAAGCTGCAGAAATGGCTAAGATCGATGGTATCGTTTCACTTGATGGCACTGTTCGCGGCAAGAAGAAGCTCCTCGTTACTGATCCGGAAACAGATCAAGAAGAAGCGCATCTCATTCCGCACGGTAAGCACTTAACCGTTCAGGTCGGTGATTTGGTTCATCGTGGTCAGCACCTCACTGAAGGTGGTGCCGACCCACACGAAGTACTCGACATTCTCGGACCTTCGGCTGTTCAGGATTACTTGATCGCTGAGATTCAAAAGGTCTACCGCCTCCAAGGTGTTTCGATTAATGATAAGCACATTGAGGTGATCATCTCGCAAATGCTCAAGAAGGTCCGTATCACCGATCCAGGTGACTCCGATTTCTTCTGGGGTGAGCAGGTTGACCGCTTCATGTTCATGAGCGCGAATGAGCATATCGAAGATGCTGGTGGCATGCCAGCTGAAGGTGAGCCAGTGCTCCTCGGTATTACTAAGGCGTCTCTTGAGACAGAGTCCTTTATCTCTGCCGCTTCCTTCCAAGAAACCACACGTGTTCTCACTGACGCTTCTACATTGGGCAAGGTTGATAATCTTAAAGGCTTCAAGGAAAACGTCATCATGGGTCACCTTATTCCGGCTGGAACAGGCTTGCCTGTTTATCGTAACCTCCGCATCGACACGCTCGGTGCAGAGCCGGTGCAGTTGACTCCAGAAGAAGCTGCAAAGCTAGTGGAAGGCGTTGCCATCCCAGCTCCGGAGGCAACTCCAGGAGCTGAAGTGCCCCCTGAAGTCACAGCTGAAAACGCCGAAGCAGCTGAAGCACCTGCCGATGCAGCTGAAAGCGAAGAAGCTAGCTAATTCGTTTCAATCCTTTACAGAGGCGGGCGGATCAAATGCCGTTCGCCTCTCTTTATCTCTCAATTAAATAATCTAAAAAAAATCGCCAGTCGGATCGTGAAAAAAATCAAGAATAATTCTTGCACAGCTTTTTCAAAGCGCTACTTTCGCCGTCTTTCTCAAAATCCAGCGATTCAAATTTTCAATGCCTACAATTAATCAACTCGTCCGCAATCCGCGTATTGTGCAGAAGGAGAAGACGAAGTCACCTGCACTTCGCGCTAATCCATTTCGCCGCGGCGTCTGTGTCCAAGTCATGACACGTACACCTAAAAAGCCGAATTCCGCTATCCGTAAGGTGGCAAAGGTTCGTCTTACTAATGGAATCGAAGTCATCGCTTACATTCCAGATGAAGGCCACAACCTTCAGGAGCACAGCATCGTCCTCGTTCGCGGTGGTCGTGTGAAGGATCTTCCTGGTGTTCGTTACCACATCGTGCGTGGCACACTTGACTGTGTTGGTGTTGAAAAACGCCGCCGTAGTCGTTCCAAATACGGTGTCAAACGCCCTAAGGCGTAACCGAGGATCAATCTTTAAACGTATTTTATTATGTCACGTCGTAGACAAGCCGTTAAACGCCCTTTAATTCCAGACCCACGCTACAATAGCGAAGTGGTTACCACTCTCGTTAACATGATCATGGAGCGCGGTAAGCGCACAGTTGCTCAGCGTATCGTATATACTGCTTTCGAGCGTGTAAGCGAAAAAGTAGGCAAGGGTGATCCAGTTGATTTGATCATGGGTGCACTGGAGAATGTTCGCCCTAAGCTTGAAGTGAAAAGCCGCCGCGTAGGTGGTGCGACTTATCAAGTACCGGTTGAAGTATCTTTTGAGCGCCAACAGAGCCTTGCCTTCCGTTGGATGGTCGGTGCTGCTCGCAAGCGCAAGGGCGTTCCTATGAACGAAGCACTTGCTGACGAAATCGTCGATGCCTACAACAACACCGGCGCGATCGTTAAGAAGAAGGAAGAAACACACCGTATGGCTCAAGCAAACCGCGCGTTTGCCCACCTGCGCTGGTAGTTTCGACTCCTGCTTCACCCCCTGTTCTTTTCCAGTCCATCTCAATGTCCGCTACTATGTCAGCCAGTGTAAACTCGTCGAAGCGTAAGTTCCCCTTGGAGCATACGCGTAATATCGGCATCGTTGCACACATTGACGCGGGCAAGACTACCACGACCGAGCGTATCCTGTTCTATACAGGCGTCGTCCACAAGATGGGCGAAGTTCATGAGGGAAGCGCGGTCACGGACTGGATGGATCAAGAACGCGAGCGAGGTATTACAATTACCTCCGCCGCAATTTCATGTAACTGGACGAATCAGCACGGCCCTTATGCCGGCATTCAGAACCAGATCAATATTATCGACACCCCAGGGCACGTCGATTTTACCGCCGAAGTGGAACGTTCACTTCGCGTGTTAGACGGAGCGGTCGGCGTATTTTGCGCCGTTGCTGGCGTCCAGCCGCAGTCCGAAACGGTCTGGCGACAAATGACGAAATACAATGTCCCGCGCATTGCATTCGTAAACAAGATGGATCGCGTCGGAGCGGACTATTTCTCTGCCATCGAGACCATGCGCGAGCGCTTGGGGGCCAATGCGCATCCGATCTTTATTCCGATTGGAGCAGAGGAAGACTTTACAGGACTCATCGACCTCGCGTCGATGCGTGCGCTCATTTATGATCCAGCAGATGAGTCTGGAATGACGGTCGAAGTGACTGACATCCCAGCAGACTACGTCGATCAAGCCGCTAAGTATCACGAAAAGCTGATCGAAGCATTGGCTGACTTTGACGAAGGCCTCGCTGACAAATATCTCGAAGGGCAGGATCTGACTGCCGACGATATTCGCGCAGCGATTCGTACCGCAACGGTCTCGCTCGATTTCTGTGGCGTTATTCCAGGTAGCGCGTTCAAGAACAAGGGTGTTCAGTCTGTTTTAGAGTCGGTCGTAAACTACTTGCCGTCGCCACTCGATCTGCCGCCGATGGAAGCGGAGGACTCTAAGGGGCGTCCTGTCGAAGTGAAGCCAGATGACAATGCAAAGCTGACTGGTCTTGCGTTTAAGCTGATGAACGACGGTTACGTCGGTAAGCTGGTCTTTTTCCGAGTTTACTCAGGCTCAATTTCTAAAGGCTCTGTGCTGCACAATGCGCGCACAGGTAAAGTAGAACGCATTTCCCGCCTCCTCGTCATGAAGGCGGACGCCCGCGAGGACATTGACACTGCATACTCTGGCGACATATGCGCGCTGGTTGGTGCACGTGATGTCGTAACGGGTGATACGCTTTGTGCTAAGGGCTTCGATGTGCGTATTGAGCCGCCCACATTTCCAGAGCCAGTGATCTCGATGTCCATCGAGCCAAAGACCACTGCTGACCAAGAGAAGATGGCGCTGGGGCTTCAACGTCTCGCCGAAGAAGATCCGACATTTGTTGTTAGCACCGACGAAGAAACCGGTCAGACATTGATCGCCGGAATGGGAGAGCTGCACCTCGAAATTATTAGAGACCGGTTGTTTCGCGAATTTAAGGTGGGTGCCGAAGCCGGTCGTCCGCAGATAGCATACCGCGAAACCGTCACCGCCGATGCGGAGGGGGATGGCAAATTCGTCCGCCAGTCCGGAGGGAAGGGGCAGTATGGCCACGTCCGGATAAAGGTTGAACCGCTTGAGCGCGGCGCAGGTATTGAAGTGATCGACAAAACTGTCGGTGGCGTCATTCCCAAAGAATTTATCAAGCCAGCGATGGATGGCATCAAAGAGGCGACCTGCAATGGCACCGTCGCGGGCTATCCAGTGGTGGATATCAAAGTAACACTTTTCGACGGTTCATTCCATGAAGTCGATTCCTCTGAAATCGCATTCAAAATGGCAGGTATATTTGCCTTTCGTGAAGCGATGCTTGCAGCAGTTCCAATCTTGTTGGAGCCACTCATGCATGTGGAAGTCGAAACTCCTGAAGATTATCAAGGAGACATCATGGGCGACTTGAACCGTCGCCGCGGGCAAATTCAGCATATCAATGCGAAGCCCTCGTTTATATCAATCTCGGCCCTCGTTCCTCTCGTAGAAATGTTCGGCTATTCGACGATCATGCGTTCATTGAGCAAAGGCCGTGCTTCCTTTAGCATGGAGCCCGAGCGCTTTGAGGAAGTGCCGTCGAACGTGGTTAACACAATCCTAGAAACCTCCACCCGGGGTCGGTATTAGAGAGCTGAGAGCTGAGAGCTGAAGCTTGAGACCTGAGACCTGACTTTAAGAACCGAACAACCGACAACTTTTTAACCGAAAACTGATTTTTTCAAAAAATCCAACTTAACCAAACCAAATACAATATATGAGCTCACCACGTATCCGTATCCGCCTCAAAGGCTTCGATTATCGCGTCATCGACCAGTCTGCAACAGACATCGTTGAAACAGCAAAGCGCTCAGGCGCACGCGTTTCCGGCCCTGTGCCACTTCCGACTCACATCGGAAGACTCACAGTGAACCGTTCTCCGCACGTTAATAAAAAGTCTATGGACCAATTCGAAGTCCGCACGCACAAGCGCTTGATCGACATCGTCGAGCCTACCGCAGCGACTGTGGACGAGCTCAAGAAGCTCAATCTACCCGCTGGTGTGGATATCTCGATCAACGTTTAGGATCAGGGGCAGAAGCCAAAAGGCAGCCGTCAGGATTTTTCAAAAGCCCGTCGCTCGCAAGAGTTGCGGGCTTTTTTGTGAGAGATTTAAATTGAGTGGGTCGTTGGTCTTAAGTCGTCCTCACTATGTTTCATATTGCTTTAATACGTCCCTGCTAAATGTGAGACCACATTTCCGTTGCTAGCATTCTGGAAGTATTCTCGCAGAAGTATGATTTGAACTGTCACGCGACGAGTGAGATTGCTTATCGAAAGCAGGAAGGTAGCAATTATCGACAGCTTTGGCGTGCAATATTCTTGATTCACTCATGAGACTCAAAGTGACTATGTCGGCATTTCTAAATCGGCGAACAGTAGTGTAATTCGTGCCTTGACGAGCTCGCTATTACTTTGACTGTCTAGTATAAATAAAAGCTTCCTTATGCCTAAGGTGAGGGAGCTTCCGTAGCTCCGATTCTGTCGCTCGGCGTCAAGCGCCACTGAGCTTGGCGTTTTTTAAGAGGGTTGAACTTAGCTATGAGGCAGCACTCTTGGAGTGGTGTTTTGTTTGTTTTTGGTGCCGAGATTGTGTGCGACTCTATATATAAATGTTTAAGTGAAAATACATCGCTTTGAAAAATAATGTATTTTTCGAAATAGGGGGTTGACGGGGCTGGGATTTCACTCTTTTTTCCGTCGCTCGCTTCCCATCTGAGGCGATAACACACATTTTATTTTAACCACTAACGCAGGTCTCGCAAACGGAGCACTCCGCTCCACCTGCCTATTAGTATTATGAACATAGCCCTACTTGGTAAAAAGATAGGTATGACGCAGGTATTTGACGATGCAAATCGTTTGATTCCTGTCACTGTCATCGAAGCAGGTCCTTGCCCGGTCACACAGGTCAAGTCGACTGAGAAGGACGGATACGACGCCATTCAAATTGGCTTCCGTCAGCAAAAGGAGCACCGCCTAACTAAGGCTGCCCTAGGACACTTCAAAAAAGCTGGAGTTGAGCCGGTTGCAGAACTCAGTGAGTTCCGTACTAATGGTGACACTGAACTCAATCTCGGCGATGTGCTGACGGTTGAGCGTTTTGAAGCTGGCCAGAAAATCGACGTCGTCGCGACAACTAAGGGGCGCGGCTTCCAAGGTGTTGTCAAGCGCTACGGTTTTGCTGGTGGTCCTGCCTCCCACGGTTCCATGTTTCACCGTCGTGGTGGTTCTTATGGTATGTGTCAGTGGCCCGGCCACGTTATCAAGGGTAAGAAAATGCCAGGTCACATGGGTGATGTTTCGCGCACTGTTCAAAACCTTGAAGTTGTTAAAGTGATAGCCGAAAAGAATCTGATCCTTGTTAAGGGCAGCATTCCTGGCTCACGTGGTGGCCTTGTCACCGTCCGCACTGCGATTAAAACAAAAGCCTCTAAGGCGTAATCGAAGGGACATACTAAGATGAAACTTAATGTATACACAGCCGACGGGGCTAAGAGCGAGGAGAAGGAATTCTCAGCGTTTCCCGCTTTCACCGACGATAAGGGCATCGCTGCACTTCGTCAGGTAGTTATCGCGCACCAAGCAAATCTTCGCCAAGGCAATGCGAGCACCAAGACACGCGCTGAAGTTCGCGGTTCTGGTAAAAAGCTTTTCCGTCAAAAGGGGAGTGGCACGGCTCGTCAGGGTTCACGCCGCGTTCCGCATCAACGCCATGGTGGTGTTGCACACGGACCAAAGCCACGCGACTACTCTCAAAAGATCAACGGCAAGATGAAGGCACTCGCATTTAAGCGCGCTCTTTTTAACCGCGCAACTGAAGGTGGTCTTTCTGTTATTGAGGCTTTCGAAGTTAAAGAGCCTAAGACAAAGCTTTTCAACAAGGTGCTCACCGCTGTGCTTCCAAAGCGCGGTAAGGTTTTGATCATCGATGATGCTTTTGAAACAAATGCTGCACTGGCTGCTCGCAACATCGACGGACTTTCCCTCGCTGAAGCAGGTAACCTCAGCACTCTCGATGTTGTCCGCTACCGCCACATTATTGTGAGCGCTAAGGGCATCGAAACACTCATCGCTCGTGCAAACGGAGGCCAGTAATGATTATTGCAAATACAATTCTACGCGAATTCCGCGTCACTGAGAAAGCAGCAAATCTTGCCGCTAATTTGAATCAATACACTTTTGAAGTGAATCCTCGCTCTAACCGCAAGGAAGTCGCTCGCGCAGTGGAAAAGGTATTCAACGTCTCAGTAACCAACGTAAACATTCTTAACAGAAAACCTAAAGCTAAGACAGACCGCTCTCGTGGTGGACGTCCTGGCACTAAAGGTGGCCTTAAGTTGGCTATTGTTAGTCTAAAGGAAGGAGATAAGATCGAACTCGTTTAAGACGAAGGAGACCTAAATATCATGGCACTTATAAAATCCAGACCTTTGACTCCGGGCACTCGTTTCCTCATCCGAAACAAGGCGGACGTCTCCAAGAAAAAGCCTGAGCGTCAGCTCACGACTTACAACCACAAGAAGAAGGGGCGTAACTGCTACGGCCGCATCACTTCTCGTCGCCGTGGTGGTGGTCACAAACGCGCTTACCGTATCATCGACTTCCGTCGCGACAAGTTGGACATCCCAGCAAACGTGCAGGCAATTGAGTATGACCCGAATCGGACGGCCAATATCGCTCTACTCGCTTATGCGGATGGTGAAAAGCGCTACATCCTCGCACCTCGCGGAGTGAAGGCTGGTGATACGCTGATCAATGCAAGCGAACGCGTCGAGTTCTCTCCCGGTTTCAGCATGCCTTTAGCAGTGATCCCACCCGCAACTAAGATTCACGCAATCGAATTGCACCCAGGTCGTGGCGCTCAAATCGCTCGTTCTGCTGGCCAATCCGCACAGCTCATCTCCATTGATGGCGACCGTGCGACTGTGAAGCTTCCTTCTGGTGAAATTCGCTTCCTCAACTCTCGGTGCCGCGCAACGATCGGTGAGGTTGGCAATCACGAACACGGCAGCCAAAGCCTCGGTAAAGCTGGTCGTAATCGCTGGCTCGGACGTCGCCCACGTGTTCGTGGTGTCGCGATGAATCCTGTCGATCACCCTATGGGTGGTGGTGAAGGCCGCACTTCTGGTGGTGGCCACCCGCAGTCTCCTTGGGGGCAGCTCTCGAAGGGCTTTCCAACACGTAAGAAGGCCAATCCAACCAACTCGCAGATACTCGTTCGCCGCAACGGTCGTCAGCTCAAGAAAAAATAATAAACTCTTTTAGCTATGTCTCGTTCCATTAAAAAAGGTTTCTTTGTTGATCCACATCTTGCCAAAAAGGTAAGTGCGGCTCAGGCCAACAATGATCGCAAGCCGATCCAAACATGGTCTCGTCGTTCGACGATCACTCCTGACTTCGTAGGTCTCAACCTCAACGTCCATAACGGTCGCAGCTTCCTGCCCGTGTATGTGACTGAGAATATGGTTGGGCACAAGCTCGGTGAGTTCTCGCCAACTCGCACGTTCAAGGGCCACCAAGCCAGCAAATAAGTAAACCTCTTATTACACGTAATGCACCTTTTGTCCGCACAACCCCACTCAAAGCTCGCTAGCCTGTTCCTTTTCGGAGCTCTGCTTGCTGGGTGCGTTGTGCGTGCGGAAGTTCCTGCTTTCGTCAAAGAGTCGATCTACAGCCCGAACGCAGCCACTGTCTCGACAGTGGTTCCTGCCCTTGCCGCAGATGTTGTCATTCTTGACGGCGGACTTGAGCAAGGCTTGCGCCTCGGCATGAAATGCCGCATAAACCGCGGCACACAATCGATCGGCGAATTGATTATTATCGAATCACGAAGCGACCGCTCAGCAGGACTTATCCTAGAGCTCGTCGACGACTCCACCATTCAAGCGGGAGACATTGCCCGCGTAAAAACACTTCAAAACAGCTGAATCTCATGCAGGTCCAAGCCTATACCAAATACGCCCGTATGTCGCCCCGCAAGGTGCGCGATATCACTCGTGCCATCCAAGGCCGTAATGCTGCCGAAGCAGTCGAAATTTTGCGCTTTATTCCGCGTAAGTCGGCTCGTCTCGTAAGCAAAACGCTTCAGTCGGCAATCGCCAACGCGGAAAACAATAACAACCTATCCTCGGATGCACTCACAGTTGAGTCTGCAATCGTTGAGCAAGGTCCTACGTTCAAGCGTTTCCGCCCTGCCGCTCGCGGCTCTGCGCATCCTTACAAAAAGGCTACCAGCAACATTCGTATCGTCCTTACAGACGAAGCCTAAGCTAACACGACACCGATTTCATTATGGGACAGAAAGTTCATCCAACCGGCTTCCGCCTAGCAGTAACCCGCGACTGGGATTCACGCTGGTATGCATCTAAGCAAGATTTTCCAGGCTTCATTAAAGAAGACTACGAAATTCGTAAATTCCTCACGAGCAAGCTGCGTTATGCATCCGTGCCTCGTATCTTCATCGAGCGTGCCTCTGGCCGTATCCGTGTGAAGATCTTCACTGCACGTCCTGGTGTTGTCATCGGCCGTAAAGGTGCAGAGCTCGACAAACTGAAGGATGGCCTCAACAAGGTCGTCAAGAAGGAGATCATGCTCGACATCCAGGAAGTTAAACGCCCAGATCTTTCTGCACAGCTTGTGGCGGAGAACGTGGCTCTTCAGCTTGAGCGTCGTATCGCTTTCCGCCGTGCTATGAAGCGCGCCGTTCAGACTACAATGGCAATGGGTGCGGAAGGTATCCGTATTCAGTGTGGTGGTCGTCTCGGTGGTGCTGACATCGCTCGCACAGAGCGTCAACACCAAGGCAAGGTCCCGCTTCAGACACTTCGTGCTAACATCAACTACGGCTTCAGCGAAGCAAGCACAGTCTATGGTATCATCGGCGTGAAATGCTGGATCTGTCTTCCTGAAGAAGAGGAAGCGTAATCACACGTCATCTAGACAATTTTTAATCTATTAAACTGAGCGAATCATGGCATATCTTCCATCACGCACAAAATACCGCAAGGTTCACACTGGCCGCATCTACGGAACGGCCCAGTCGTGTAATTCCCTCGCTTTCGGCGAGTTCGGTATCCAATCACTCACTCGCGGTCGTATGACTTCCCAGCAAATTGAAGCTGCTCGTGTTGCTATGACACGTAGCCTCAAACGTAAGGGTAAAGTTTGGATCCGCGTTTTTCCACACAAACCGGTAACCAAAAAGCCAGCTGAAACTCGTATGGGTAAAGGTAAGGGTTCTGTTGAAAAATGGGTCGCTGTGATCCGCCCGGGTACCATGCTTTTCGAAATCGCAGGCTGCACGCAGACTGCTGCTCAAGAAGCACTTCGCTTAGCTGATACCAAGCTTCCGTTCCACTGCCGCTTCGTGACTCGCGAAGACTACGCGTAACAATATTACACCAGGAATCATTTAATATGAGCACCACAAAAGATATCCGCGAAATGTCCGAAGTCGAAATCGAAAAGAAGCTACGCGACACGCACGATGCACACGTTAACCTCCGCCTGCGCAAGCAGACTGGTCAGGTCGAGCGCCCGCACGAATTCACTCAACTGCGTCGCGAAATCGCGCGCCTCGAAACCATTCTTAAAGAGAAGAAGTTGGCTGCGGCCTCTGCTTAATCTCAACTGACGATTAATATTATGGAAGCAACACGCAATTCCCGTAAGTCCCTAATTGGCACCGTTACTAGCCGTTCCGGTGACAAGACAATCAAAGTCACTTACCTCTACAAGATCCCACACCCGCTTTACCGTAAGGAAATTAAGCGTAAGACAGTGGTTCACGTGCACGACGAAACAAATGACTGCTCCCTTGGCGATAAGGTTGAGATCATGGAAACTCGTCCTCTTAGTAAGCTTAAGCGCTGGCGCGTCACTAAGGTTCTCGAAAGAGCACCGAAGATCGGCGACGAAGCATAAGCTCTAGGTAAATTACTTTTAACCGTACAACGGAGATTTAGATATGATTCAGATGAACAGCCGCGTTTTTATCGCGGATAACACAGGTGCCAAGGAAGCGGAGATGATCCGTCGCCTAGGACAAAACAAGCGCACTGCTGACGTTGGAGACGTGATCGTCTGTAACATCAAGGTCGCATCCACAGACTCGTCCGTTAAAAAGGGTGAAGTTGTTCGTGCTGTAGTAGTGCGCACAAAAGCTCCTATTCGCCGCGGTGATGGTAGCTACCTTCGTTTTGACAACAACGCAGTTGTTATTCTTACGCCGGATGGTAATCCAAAAGGCACACGTATTTTCGGACCGGTTGCTCGTGAGCTCCGTGCGAAATATATGAAAATCATCTCTCTAGCTCCGGAGGTTCTCTAATTATGGCTAAAGCAATTAAACGCGAACAAGAAGTTGTCGTCATCTCAGGCTCTCATAAGGGCAAGCGCGGTAAAGTTCTCTCTGTTAACGCAGGCAAGAGCGTCGTGATCGAGGGCGTTAACAAAATTACTAAATTTCTCCCTAAGTCTCAAGAGAACCCCGAAGGGGGTTCTGTAGAGCGCGAAACTCCGATTCACTACTCCAATGTAGTGTTGGCTGAGAAATTCGACGCGAAGGCTAAGTAAAAGGAAGCTTGCCAGACTGAGTAAATTTCTCATTTTCACGCACTTTTTCCGAAATCACATCGTCAATCCATTCAAAACCTAGCCGGGATAGAAATCCGACTTAACTCCGATGCAAACACCAGCACTTAAGACACAATACGCCGAAAAGGTAGTTTCTGAACTCACAAAGAAGTTCGGTTATGCTAATAAGCACCAAGTTCCTTCGATCAAGAAGATCGTCATCAATTCAGGCTTTAGTGCCACTGATGACAAGAACCACATTCTATACGTTAACCAAGAGATCGGTAAGATTGCTGGCCAACGTCCTGTTACCACTAAAGCGAAGCTTAGTATCTCTAACTTCAAACTCCGTGAAGGACAGCCGATTGGCGTTAAAGTGACACTTCGTGGCCGTGCCATGTATGAGTTCCTTAATCGCTTAATCCAAGTTTCACTTCCAGCGATTCGTGACTTTCGTGGCGTTCCTGCAAAGCTCGATGGTCAAGGCAACTATACTTTAGGTGTATCCGATCATTCGATCTTCCCTGAAGTTAGCTCCGACGGCACAACCGCTACAATCGGCATGGATATTTGTATTAATACGAGTGCAAAGAATGATGAAGAAGGTCGCGAGCTCCTCGCTCTCTTCGGGATGCCGTTTCGTAAGACAAGCACTGAAACTGAAGCCGCAGAAGCGGAAGCAGCGCAAGCATAACAGACCAAATTTCTCATGGCTAAAAAATCAGCAATCCAACGTAACCTCAAGCGCGTCCGTCTCATCGAGAAGTTCGCTGCTAAGCGCGCAAGTCTTAAAGCAATCCTTGCGAACCCTGAAACTCCAGATGAGGAGTTTTACAAGGCGCAAGCAAAGCTCACTAAGCTTCCTAAAAACAGCTCGCCGATCCGCGCTCGCAACCGTTGCTCAGTCACCGGTCGTCCACGTGCTTACATCGGTAAGTTCGGTCTCTCTCGTCTTACATTCCGCGAACTTGCTACACAAGGCAAGATTCCTGGTGTGACAAAATCGTCTTGGTAATTCACCAAGGCTCACTACACCCACTGAAAACCCATTAGTTAGACTATGGCAGTTCACGATACAATCGGTGATTTCCTCACCATCATCCGCAACGGTAGCACCGGTCGCAAGGATGTCTGCATTACGCAGCATTCCAAAATGCGCGCCGCTATTGCAGCGATTCTTAAACAAGAGGGCTACATCCGTGATTTCACGGAAGGCAAAGATGCACGCGGTTTCAAGACCATCGAACTGACTCTGAAGTTCATCGGCAACACGCCTGCGATCACTGGCATCGAGCGTCACAGCAAGCCAGGTCGTCGCCTCTACTACGGTGCAACTGAGATCCCTCGTGTGCTTGGTGGCCTCGGTGTTGCAATCCTTACAACTTCCAAAGGCGTAGTGCGCGCCCGCGATGCCCGTGAATTGGGTGTTGGCGGTGAAGTGCTCTGCAAAGTTTGGTAATATACTGAGACTACTACAATGAGCAGAATTGGTAAACTTCCTATCCCAGTCCTTGATAAGGCATCTGTGACCATTGATGGTCAGACTGTCCGCGTCGAAGGCCCTAAGGGTAAACTCGAAAAGACTTTTGATCGTTCTACGAACATCGAGTTAGTCGATAATGAAATCAGAGTGACTCCTGCGGACAGCAGCCGTCACGCCAAAGCAATGTTCGGCACTGTCCGTTCCATCATCAACAACATGGTGGTTGGCGTTGTCGAAGGCTACAAGAAAGAGATCGTTCTGAAGGGCGTCGGCTTCCGTGCCGTCCTCACAGGCAACGTTCTTGACCTTGCACTTGGTTACTCACACCCATGTCTCCTAACTATCCCAGAAGGCATCACCGTAAAAATCGCTGAAAATACAAAGCTAACTATCGAAGGTGCTGACAAGCACATGGTTGGCGAAATTACAGCGACTATCTTTAATTACTACCCAGCCGAGCCTTATAAGGGCAAGGGTGTTCACATCGTCGGTAAATACGTCCGTCGTAAGGAGGGTAAGAAATCCGCTTAATTGAGGCATATATAACATGAAACTCGATAAGAAAAAATCTCTTTTACAGCGCCGTAAGTGGCGTATCCGCAAGAAGGTCAACGGCACAGCCGAGCGTCCTCGCCTCGCGGTCACATTCTCTAATAAGCACATCTATGCGCAATGCATCGATGATGTAAAAGGCCACACGATGGTCTACGTTACATCGCTTACTAAAGATTCAACTCTTAAAGCAAACGCTGAAGGTGCACTCGCACTCGGTAAGACAGTTGCTGAGAAGGCAAAGGCAGCAGGCATTGAGTCTGTCGTCTTTGACCGTTCCGGTCGCCGCTACCACGGTTGCGTTAAATCATTTGCAGAAGCTGCCCGTGAAGGTGGTCTACAATTCTAAGGTTACCATATGAGCAGACAAAACAGATCATTCTCTCAGAAGAACGAGCCAGAAGAAGCACCAGAATACGTTGAAAAGGTGGTTCACATCAACCGGTGTGCTAAAGTTGTAAAGGGCGGACGCCGTTTCAGCTTCTCAGCACTCGTGGTTACAGGTAATCAAAAAGGTGAAGTTGGAGTCGGTTACGGTAAAGCGAAGGAAGTTCCTGAAGCGATCCGTAAAGGCACAGAACAGGCCAAGAAGAACCTAATTACTATCAAACTCCGCGGCGACACGATCCCACACCATGTGATGGGTGAAGCTGACGGAGGTAAAGTACTTCTTCGCCCGGCATCGGACGGAACCGGCGTAATCGCAGGTGGCGGTTGCCGCGCGGTTCTCGAGTCTGTCGGCATCAAGAACATTCTTTCCAAGTCTCTCGGCTCGAACAATCACCTTGCAATGGTCAAGGCGACAATGGCAGCACTGGTGCAGCTTCGTTCGAACGAGGAAATTAAAAACGTCCGCTTTGGTGATAAAGCTGAAGCATAAGGATTATTATAATGAATCTCGAAAACATTCCTACAATCAAGGGGGCAACCCATCCTACCAAACGTCTTGGACGTGGTGAAGGTAGTGGTCACGGTAAAACATCCGGTAAGGGACATAAGGGCCAAAAAGCTCGTTCAGGTGGTGGTATCCGTATCGGCTTCGAAGGTGGTCAAATGCCACTTTATCGTAAGCTTCCACGTCGTGGCTTCAATAACTTCAATTTCAAGGTTAGCTACCAGTTAGTCAACCTTGGCCAGCTTGCAAAGCTCGAGGGGGACGTCGTCTCTCGTGAGACTTTGATCGCAGCCGGTCTTATACGTGACAACAAGCAAGGTGTTAAGTTGCTTGGCGACGGTGAAGTTTCGAAGGCATACACAGTAACAGTCTGTAAGGTATCTGCTTCTGCAAAAAGCGCTATCGAGGCTGCTGGCGGCAAGGTCGTTGAGGCAGTTAGTCCTGTAGCCGATGTACAGGAAGAGGCTTAATCGCCATCTCTCAACCGCTTCGTATAGAGTTACCACTCATGCTTTCTGCTTTTACAAATTCTCTTAAGATTCCAGAGCTGCGCCAGAAGATTTTCTTCACGCTGGCACTGCTCTTCATCGCACGTGTCGGGGCTAATATTCCGCTACCTGGGATGAACGTTGGTCCAATCCGCGAGTTTATGGCGGACCAGGCATCAGCAAGTGGTGGTCTTGTTGGTCTCTACAACATGTTCACTGGCGGAGCGCTCCTGAATGGCGCGGTCTTCGCGCTTGGTATCATGCCTTACATCAGCGCTTCGATCATCATGCAGTTGGTCGGCGCGGTTTTTCCCGTCATTGCGCGTTTGCAGCAAGAAGGGGATGTGGGACGTCAGAAGATCAATCAATACACGCGCTACCTGACTCTCGGGATCTGCGTGGTTCAGGGTCTGCTCCTCTTGGTTGCGCTCAGCACCAACCCGGGCAGCATCATTGGCCAAGGTTTCAGCCCTGAGGCATATGGCCCGGTCGTGATCGCTGGTCAGGTTCAGTTCCTAATTACGGGCACGATTTTCCTGACTGCTGGTTCTATGATCATGGTTTGGCTCGGTGAGCAGATAACCGAGAAGGGTATTGGTAATGGGATCTCTCTGTTGATCACGATCAGTATCATCTCTGGCCTTCCTGCTGCAGTGGCATCTGCTTACCAGATGTTCGTAGCGCCGGTTGGCTCTGAAAGTGCTGCACTTGGCGTTCCAGAAGGTGTGCTGATGTTGTTTCTGTTGTTTGCCGTGACTGCTGGTCTCGTAGCGATCACTCAAGCGCAGCGCAAGATACCGGTTCAGTATGCCAAGCGTGTAGTTGGCCGTAAGGTTTACGGCGGGCAGAGCTCGTTTTTGCCGCTCAAGGTTAATTATGCAGGCGTCATGCCCGTCATCTTTGCTTCTGCGATTCTGATGTTTCCGACGCAGATCCTCAGCTACTTGGGCACCGCGACTGGAATGCGCTTCTTCAACGACGTCGCCGATTCGCTTGGTCGCGGTGAGGTGGCATACTACCTAGTCTTTGGACTCTTGATTTTCGTATTCAGCTATTTCTGGGTGTCGATGATGTTCAAGCCCGTTCAGATCGCTGATGATTTGAAAAAGAATGGTGGTTACATCCCAGGCGTTCGCCCAGGTGAGCCGACTGCGAAGTTCTTAGATCATATCATGACTCGCCTCACTCTTTTTGGCGCGTTCTCACTTACTGTGATCGCATTGTTCCCTGATATCCTTCTCTTCACTTATAATGTCCCGTTTTCAGTTGCTGTCTTCTTTGGTGGTACTGGTATGCTAATCACGGTCGGCGTCTTACTGGATACCATGCGTCAAATCGAAACTTATTTGTTGCAGCGCCATTACGACGGATTTCTCAAAAAAGGCAAGATTCGTGGTCGTTCTGCTGCACGCAATAAGCAACTCGTTGATTCCGCTGGCTTACAAGATTTTTGGACCGCTTGGCGTCCGCTCTTGTTTATTGCCGTGGCTCTTTTTGTTCTCGGGATTGTATCCTTTTTTCTTAACTTAAGTTAAGCATCAGTCGATCGACTGACCTCCGAAGATGCATTCGTTTCAGTTGCCTCTCCGTTCCATTTCCTGTTCTTTGAATAATCTCCGTACTGCAAACCGATGAAAACTATTCGTTCCGACGAAGAAATCCAATCGATTCGCGAAGCCTGCCAAATCGCAGCAACTGTCTTAAAGCAGTTGGTCGATGCCGTCGGTGAGGGGATGACTACCTACGATCTCGATCAACTCGGCCGCAAGGCCATCGAGGCATTGGGGGCTGAAAGCGCTTGTTACAATTACCGTAACAGCGAACACGTCTTTCCTGCTTATACCTGCATTTCTGTAAATGAAGAAATTGTGCATGGTATTGGAAACATGCGCCGAGCCATTCAAGGTGGCGACGTGGTTTCCATCGATGTAGTGGTTCGTTACCGCGGATTTATTGGCGATAATGCTCGCACGGTTTTGATTCCACCTATTGTGGATGAGAATCAAGCACTCATTGACGCCACACGCGAAGCACTTGACTATGCAATCACTTTTGCACGGGCTGGCAATCGAGTGGGTGATATTTCCAATGCTGTGCAGCGCTTTATTAAGCGTCACAACTACGGTATCGTTCGCGAGTTTGTAGGACATGGGGTAGGCGCTACGATGCATGAAGCGCCGCAGATTCCCAACTATGGCCGTCGCGGGAGCGGTGCATTACTCAAGCCTGGTATGGCGCTCGCAATCGAGCCGATGATCAATCTTGGTAGCGCTGCAATCGAGATGCTTGATGATGGTTGGACCGCTGTAACACGCGATCGGAAGCCATCAGCCCACTTCGAACACACTGTCCTCGTCACTGGCGCGGATCCGGAAATCTTAACAATTCCGAAGAATTAACTTTTCAAACTAAACTTAACTGCTATTCATCACCATTTTCCCGCAATCACGCGGGCTATATAACATCTTTTATCATGCCACGTATACTTGGAGTCGATATCCCCGCAAACAAGAAGCTAGAGTACTCGCTTCGTTACATCTATGGCATCGGGCCAACACGCGCTAAGGCAATTGTCGAAGTGTCTGGTTTCGATGCGGATCGCCGTGCCGGTGATCTAAGCGAAGAGGAGCTCAATCAGCTCGCATCTTTGGTTGCGGAAAAACAATACATCGTTGAAGGTGATCTCCGTCGTGAGCGCACTGCCAACTTAAAGCGCCTTTCGGCGATCCGTAGCTATCGTGGCGTTCGTCACATGCGTGGACTTCCGGTTCGTGGCCAACGCACCAAAACTAATGCCCGTACACGCAAGGGCGCGGTCAAGCCAGTCCGTAAGTAACCTAAGACATCTTTCCTATGAGCGAAGAAGAAACAAAATCTGTAGAAGAAGAAAAAGTAGTTGTTGACGCAGCTGTCGAGGCAGATGCCGAAGCACCTGTGAAGAAGCAAGAAACTGCTGAGGACCTTCTCAAGAGCGATCTCGATGGTGTTAAAATCCGTCGTGCCAAGGGCAGCAAAAACATTACCGTCGGTATTGTTAATGTACTCGCTACTTTCAATAACACTAAAGTTACTTTCAGCGATCCTCGCGGTAATGTCATTTCCTGGTCAAGTGCCGGCAAGTGCAACTTCCGTGGTTCGCGCAAATCAACTGCATACGCGGCACAAGTTGTCACGCAAGATGCAGGTCGTGTCGCGATGTCGCACGGTATGAAAGAGGTCGTCGTTAAGCTGAACGGCCCTGGTATGGGACGCGACTCAGCTGTGCGTGCGCTTCAATCTTTAGGCATGGTGGTTACCGAAATCATTGATGTGACTCCGGTCCCTCATAACGGTTGCCGTGCGCCTAAACGTCGTCGTGTCTAAGGTGCTACTGCCACCTAGATATATATAATTAGTCTGCAGATAACCTATTAAGGAATAAAACTATGTCCCGTTACACTGGACCAACAACTCGCATCAATCGCCGCTTCGGTCAGGCTATTTTCGCGCCTACTAAGGCATTCGAGCGTAAGCCACACCCTCCTGGTCAACATGGCCCGCGTCTGCGCCGTAAATTTAGCGAATACGCTGTCGGCCTGAACGAAAAGCAAAAGCTTCGTTTCATGTATGGCATCACGGAAAAACAATTCCGTCTAACTTTTGAAAAAGCTAAAAACACTCGTGGCGTAACTGGTGAGATCTTTCTCCAGATGCTCGAAACACGTTTGGACAGTGTTATCTACCGCCTCGGCTTTGCAAAGTCACGCGCTGGAGCTCGTCAGTTTGTTGGTCACGGCCACATTTGCGTGAACGGCCAGAAGACCGACATCGCTTCTTTCATCGTCAAGGAAGGCGACGAAATCGAAGTGCGTGAGCGCACCTCATCTCGCCAGCTTGCAACACGCAGCATGGAAGAGAGCCAAGGTCGCACCGTCCCTGAGTGGTTAACACTCAATGCGGACGCACTCAAGGCAACTATCAACCGCCTTCCGTCTACAGAAGAAACTGAAAATAGCATTAACGTTCAACTCATCGTTGAATTTTACAGCCGATAGTCAGTTCTCGTTTATGACCTCTCTGGTCAGACATTAGTAATTCATTGTAATCAGTTAAAACAAAGCATATTATGCCAAAGCGCTTAGGAAAATTCGAACTTCCAAACCGGCTAGTAAAAGTCGAAGAAACTGCTTCCGACACTTTTGCCACTTTTCAGGCAGAGCCGTTTGAAACGGGTTACGGGCACACGATCGGGAATTCTCTCCGTCGTGTACTTCTCAGCTCCATCGAAGGTGCAGCCATCTCATCGATCAAGATCGATGGTGTGCAGCATGAGTTCCAGAGCATTGATGGTATCGTCGAAGACGTTACCGACATTGTTCTCAACTTGAAGCAAGTTCTCCTCGTTTCTGAAGGTCGTGAAACCGCGAGCCTCGTAATCGACGTTAACCGTGAAGGCCCTATTACTGCGGCTGACATTCAACTCGACGCTAACATCCAGGTCGTAAATCCAGACCAAGTGATCTGCACGCTCGACAAAGAACAGCGCTTCCTCGCTGAACTCGAAGTGCGTGTAGGCCGTGGTTATTGCGCAGGTGATGACAACAAAAAAGATGATCAACCGATCGGCGTTATCGCTATCGATTCTCTCTTCAGTCCTGTCAAACTCGTGAAATACTCTGTCGAAAACACCCGTGTTGGACAAGAGATGGACTACGATAAACTTATTCTTGAGATCACAACAGACGGACGTATCACCCCGGATGATGCCCTCAAGCAGAGTGCTGCAATCGTTAAGCACCACATGGATGTCTTTGATGAAGTGTCTAATGAAGACATCGAGTTCGAAAGCGAAAGCAAGGAAATCAGCGAAGAACAAAATCGCCTGCGTAAGCTGCTCAACATGAGCGTTAACGAAATCGAACTTTCTGTCCGTGCGGCTAACTGTTTGAACAACGCAAACATTACCACAGTTGGTGAGCTTGCGATGAAATCTGAGCAAGAAATGCTTAAATACCGTAACTTCGGCAAGAAGTCCCTCAACGAGATCAAAGACAAGCTCGAACAGCTTGGCCTCTCTTTGGGAATGAAAATCGACGAGCGCCTCCTTGAAAAAGGTACTGAGCTTTAATCCCGCCTTTTAGGCACAAGTAATTTAGAACATGCGTCACAGCAAAAGAAGACATTCACTCGGGGTTTCCGCACCTCATTTATCCGCCATGATGGGCAACCTCTCCGTTGCACTCATCACACATGGTCGTATTCAAACAACATTAACTAAAGCCAAGGCGCTTCGTCCTTTCATCGAGAAGATCATTACCTTCGCGAAGAAGGCAGAAGCTGCAAACGACACTGCACGCAAGTTGCACTTCCGTCGTTTGGCTATCGCTCGTGTTCGCGACAAAAAAGCAGTCGCTAAGCTGTTTGATGAACTCGCTAGCGAGTTCACCGAGCGAAATGGCGGCTACACACGTATCTATAAGGTTGGTCAACGTATTGGCGATGCTGCTGAAATGGCATTGATCGAACTGATTGACGGCAACGACGAGGGCTACTCTAAGAAGTCGGCTAAAAAAACAGCTAAGAAGGCAACCAAAGTTGAAGCAGAAGTAACGGAAGCGGAAGCAACTGAAACGGAAGTCACGGAAGCGGAAGCAACTGAAACGGAAGCAACTCAAACGGTCGCTAAAAAAACAGTTAAGAAGGCAGCTAAAAAAGCAGCTAAGAAGGCAGTTAAAAAAGAAGCCCCAGCTAAAGAGGATACGGACGGATAGTCCCTCTCATCATGCACTTTCAAAAGCCCGTCCAATTGGACGGGCTTTTTTTGGTTCATCATCGATTCATTGGGAAGTCTCGATTGAAACGACAGGTCGTTTTACCTAAGAGGCAAGGGACCCGTGACCGGGGGCTTGTTTGAGCAATTGATCGCGATAGGAGTGTGGGCGACTCGCCCACATTCACGCAGTGCGCCTGCGAAGGAGGGCGAGTCGCCCTCCCTCCTTTGCCCTTTTCGCACTAATTGATGATGTACAAAAAACGCAGTCTCAGATGAGCCGCGCTTTTGTGGGTAAAGCTTTGGGTGTCATGCGGGAGTTTAATTGCCGAACAGGCTTTTGATGCTGTCGGTCGCCTTCTCGAGTGCAGCTTCGCCTTGTTCGAGTACGTCTTTGCCCCCTTCGCCGACAAGGTCGCCTGTACCTGCAAGAGCGGGGCCGATTGATGTCAGCACTTCGGTAATGATGAGGTCGATGATTTCGGGCATGCTCTTGTTGTTGCCGTCTTCGCCAATGTCATTCATCTCGATGCGTGGGAGTGGCACGGTTGTGCCCGCGCCCATTAGGCCTAGAAAGACGGTGCCGTCTTCAATGACGAGCTGTTTAATAACGACTTGCTTTGCGGAGCCTTCTTTTGCTGGAACTGCTTCTTCTAATTCGGGCGCGTTCTCGTTTGCACTACTCGTGAAAGCATCGATATTTTCCATCAGTGCTTTGATGTTAGAGCTCATCAGTGTCTTTTCGTAGCTGATTTCAGGCTTCTTAATGATGATTTTGTTAATGATGATCGCATCGCTAAGGATGGTACTAGTATCAATATCGACCTCGATTTGGCCGAGGGCGAAGATATTTTCGCTCTTATAGCCATCTGGGTTGCCAACGTAGAGGCCGGTGAGTGTGCCATTGCCGGAAAGAAAAGAAAGATTTACCTCATCCAGACGCACGGGAGTTTGAGTGATTTCTGGGCCGAATTTTTCGACAGCAGTCTTAATGCCTTTATTCAAGGTGCTTGAGCCGAGGAAATAAATCGCGGCCACCGCGGCAACTGCAAGAATTACGAGGAATAGGAATATTTTTTTTATCATATACGTGTTGCGTTAATTGATTGATTGCGTGCTGAAGAATAGCGCATAATCGCCATATGGCGAGCTTGAAAGCAATGGAAAGTAAGGAGCTGCCGGATGGTTTAGTCGATTTTGAGCCGGATGAGGGGCTTGTCGCGGTGGCGGTGTTTGATGATTATGTCAAAGCGGGAGAAGCCGGGCTGGCGATTTTGGCGATGGGTAATGCGTATTGGATGATTCTGCATGATGAGCGCTATGTGATTTGTGTGGAGGAGATTCGGTACGCAGCGGTTAGTGCTGAGTTCGAGGCATTGGCGGCCTTGGAGGTTGGGCGCGTCCGTGGTGCTCGCTTTGAGTATCAGGAGTTTGATTTCGGCTGGCTGTCGTTTGCTCTGTATGCTGCGGTATTAATCGCCTGCTTTGTGTGGCAAGGGAGCGCCGGCATTGTCTCGGTGGGACAGGCGGATTCGGTGGCCATGGTCCAAGGTTCGCAGTGGTGGCGAGCGGTCACTGCGCTGACCTTGCACGCAGATGTGGTGCACTTGGTCTCCAATTTAATTTCGGGCCTAGGTTTTGCGTTTTTTGTCTGTCGCTTTTTTGGTGCAGGTCCTGGTTGGCTGCTAGTGTTGCTCAGCGGCATCGCTGGAAATGTGCTCAATGCGCTAGTTTATTATCCAGTGGTGCATTATTCGATTGGGGCCTCGACTGCAGTGTTTGGCGCCTTGGGTCTGTTGACGGGGGTCGGTATCTGGGCGGCCGTTATAGACCCATACCAACGGCTGTCGTTGCCGCGTTGGTTCATTCCTGTGTTTGGTGGGCTGACTTTGTTAGGATTATTTGGAGTTGGGGATGGGAATGTAGATGTCGCCGCGCATATTAGTGGATTTGCCTGTGGCACCGCCTTCGGAGTGCTGGGGGCCTGTGTGCAGCGCTGGTTTTGCTTTTTGCAGCGTTGGTCAATTGCTTGCGGAGCACTATCCTTGGGTTTGTTGGCCTTGGCGTGGTATACGACGGTTGTGGCATGATCCTCAAAAGAGCGGTGGGTTGGCGGAATTAGAAGTTAGTTGCTGATGCACAGCAGATCATCGACCGACTCTCGTTTGCCAATCTTGAATCAGGGCCATGGTGGCGCAACTGATTGATAAAAGAAACCTAACTGGCTTGGCCATCACGATAGACCTTCGGGCTCGCTGCTGAATCGCGCAAGATGTGCTTGGCAAAGTGCTTTACCTTCTGTTGGGAACTAGTTAGCTCTGGGTTATGAGTAATTTAGGTCTCAGTCGACTCGATGTAGGGCGTCAATCAATGCAGGCGGAGGCTGCAGCAATCCAAATTGCGGCAGAACGTTTGGATGGTGCCTTTGAGCGCGCATTGGATTTGATCTTAGAGTCCGGCAGTAAGTTGGTGATTTGTGGCATCGGTAAGTCTGGCCACATCGGCACGAAACTGGCGGCGACATTGTCGAGTTGCGGCATCCCTTCAGTGTTCTTGCATGCGGCTGAGGCTATTCATGGTGATCTGGGTGTGTATCAGCCCGGTGATCCGACGATCGTGTTGTCGAAGAGCGGCAGCACGGCGGAGGTGCTGCGCTTGATGCCGATGTTTAAAAAACTTAAGTCTCCTGTGATTGCGATTGTCGGCAACATGGACTCTCCGATCGCGGCAGCAGCCGATGTGGTGTTGGATGGCAGTGTCGAGCGTGAGGCTGATCCGCTGAATTTAATGCCGACGTCAAGCTCAACGGTGAGCTTGGCGATTGGCGATGCCCTAGCTGCGGCATTGGTTAAAGCGCGTGATTTCACCAAAGAGGAATTCGCGAGCTTTCATCCCGGTGGACAGCTTGGGCGTAATCTTCTGATGACAGTGGCAGATGTGATGCACGTGGTCGATCAGGTCGCCTGCGCGCAAGCTGAAGAAACCCTGCGCGAAGTGGTGATTCGGATGACGAAGTTTCCTTTCGGGGCCGCTTGCATCGTGGATGCGGCGAATGGCTTGGCTGGAATTATAACGGATGGCGATATTCGCCGCATTCTTTCGCAGGAAGGTGATATTCTGAATTTCAAAGTGGGGGATTGCATGACGAAATCTCCAATCTCGACGCGGCCGAATGTGCCCATGGGCGACGCGGTGCGTATGATGGAAGATCGCAGTTCACAAATTTCGGTGCTACCAGTAGTCGCAGAGGGCGGCGAGCTGTTGGGTTTGCTGCGTCTGCACGATGCCTACCAACCGAGCTATTCATAAGGCATTGCTATGGGATCTCCATCTGTTGCGCCCCGTGAATGGGCGGTTGTTGCGGTCGGTGGCTTAACGTTGGCCTTTACAGCTTGGGGGCTGGCAGGTGTAGAGCTCTGGTCGTTACATACTTTATTAGGAGGCGGCTTGTTGACCTGGCTATTTTCAGTTGTGCCGATGCCGCAGAAGTGGAATGGGACAGACGGTGAGCATGGAAATGAGCAAAATGTAAAACGCCTGCTGAAGTTTCCAGTCTTTTGGCTGGGGCTGGCTTTTCTGTTCTATATTGGCATCCAGGGGCTAAACCCTGCGTGGGAGCTGCTGAGGGATGACGGGGGCTGGTGGGTCGAGAAGGTGGAGTCTGTGAGCTGGCTACCTGCTGGGGTCGACACCAGCTATGTGCCGATGAATGCGTTTCGCGTGTTGGCGAGTTTCGCGGCGGCGTTTACTTTGGTTTGCGGATTGTGGGTCGGGGTGCGTCGGCGTAGCAGTGCGGTGCTCTTGCTGTGGACTTTGGTGATCAGTGGTGTGTGCATGGCGATCGTGGCGATATTGCAAAAGTTCTCTGGCGCAGATGCGGTGCTGTGGACAGTGAGATCATCGAACCTTAATTTTTGGGGCACGTTCTTCTATCGAAATGAGGGAGTGGCCTATCTGAACTTGATTATCTGCGCCTGTGGCGTGCTCTATTTTTACCATTTCAATCAAGCAGAGCGTCGCGGGCAGAGTGGTGGGCCGTACTTACTACTCTTTGTATTTGTGGCAGTTCTGTATACGTCGATTGGTTTGGCGCTTTCGCGGGGCGGGATTCTTTTTGGTGGTGTGATGATGGCCTGCTTCTGTCTCGCGGCCGCTGCGCGTTGGCTGTTTTCGAACTCAGTGCGCAATTCGATTCTTTTGACGCTGCTGATTGGGTCTTTGCTGGGTGGTGGCGGCTATATGATGTTTCAATACGTCGATATTCAAGACATCGAGACGCGTTTCGGTAATATAGAAGAAGCGATCCAAACAGCTGACGAAGACTCGCGAGCGATCACGACCAAAGTGACTTGGGAGATGGCGCAAGAGGAGTTGTGGCTCGGTTGGGGAGCGGGTTCATGGCGCTACATATTCCCGATGTATCAGAAGAGTTACCCTGAGATTTACTATCAGCGTTATCATCCCAAGCGTGGCTGGATTGGTCGAAAGGTCTTTCACTACGCGCACAATGATGTTGTGCAGTTTCTCTGTGAGTATGGGCTCCTTGGCTGTGGTATGTTGCTGCTGATTTTCGGCTATTGGGTCTGGAACCTGCTGTTTCGAGCGTCGGGCAATGCCCTCAGCGCGCTGATGCTGATGATTGGTCTCAGCACGGCATTTGGGCACGCTTTTGTGGACTTCATCTTTCAAAGTCCTGTCTATTGGCTTGCGCTCAATGGCTTGCTTTGTGTCAGTGTGAAGCTGCTCTCGCTGCATAGTGAGCGCGTCTATCGCTAAGCAGCCGCTACGATAAGAATCGCGCTGTTAGTTGCTCGATGATATAATCACGTGCTTCTTCAACAGTATCGACCACTTTAAACAAATCGAGGTCTTCAGCTGAGATCGTGCCCCATTCGACTAGCCCTTCGAAGTTGACCGCACCGTTCCAAAATTCACTGCCAAACAGCACGATCGGCGGTGCTGTGGAGACTTTGCCGGTCTGCACCAATGTGAGTATTTCGAATAGTTCATCCATGGTGCCAAATCCACCAGGGAAGGCGATCAGCGCTTTGGCCAGCAATACAAACCAGTATTTACGCACAAAGAAATAGTGGAACTCGAATTGGAGCCCATCGGGGACGTATTCGTTCACACCTTGCTCAAACGGCAGGCTAATGCCGAGGCCGATTGACTTGCCCCCGACATTATGTGCACCGCGATTAGCCGCTTCCATAATCCCCGGGCCGCCGCCAGAGCAGATGATGAAACGGCGTTGATCTTTCTCTGCTAGGCTCATCGACCATTTGGTGAGTTCTTCGGCGAGTTCGACTGCCAACCTGTAGTAAGGTGCGGCTTTCACTGCGCTTTGCGCGAGGTGCAGCGCACGCTTCTCGGTGGCGTTGAGATGGTCGGTGGCACCGATGGAGG
>Ga0209374_1000998_pt1 | contig 29133 bp, 38 predicted proteins | sample SaaInlLV_DNA_10m_FD_184683 | JGI IMG/M metagenome (GOLD analysis project Ga0209374, IMG submission 184683) | Marine microbial communities from expanding oxygen minimum zones in the Saanich Inlet - SI075_LV_DNA_10m (SPAdes) (version 2) | ecosystem: Environmental > Aquatic > Marine > Unclassified ... | reverse complement strand
ATACAAAACAATGATTGATGATAAGTTTGATTTTGGTTTTGCTGTAGATTGGATGAGAAAAGATCTTAAAATTGCAATGGATGAGGCTAAAAATAATGGTTCATTATTGCCTGTCACTGAACTGGTTGATAAATATTATGGTGAGGTTCAAGGAATGGGTGGTAATCGTTGGGATACATCGAGTTTAATTAAAAGATTTAGGAAGTAGCCTTGTATGCAACCAGCATACTACGAAGATTTTAATGAGATTAAGAAAAAGATCTGGTTAATGCTAGAAGATGCAATAACTAATCGAGGCTCACAATTTAGAATACCAACTTTTATTTGTGGTGATAAGTCTGACTTTGATGGAAGAATTATTGTACTTAGAAAATCAGATCAGAAAAATAATATAGTTCAATTTCATAGCGACATAAGGTCTGACAAAATTGAAAAGCTAAAAAAAAATTCAAAAGCCGCTATGCTTTTTTATGATAAAGAAGAAAAAATCCAAGTTAGATTAAAAGTTGAGTGTGTGATCAACCACGATAATGATATTACAAAAGAGTCTTGGTCCAAAACTCAGCATATAAGTAGAAAATGTTATTTGGTTGATCATGGACCTGGAACAGAATCTGACACTCCTACTTCAGGGTTAAAACCTGAGTTAGATAATTTTGAATTTACCATGGAGCAAAGTGAAGTAGGTTATAAAAACTTTACTGTTATTCAATGTAAAATTAAATCTATAGAATGGCTTTATCTAGCTGCTAAAGGTCATCGAAGAGCAAAATTTAATTTAGAAACTAATAAAGATACCTGGTTAATTCCCTAATGAAAAAATATGAAGCAATGGTTTTGTCTTGTATGGATCCAAGATTACAAGCAAAAGCATTTAATTATTTAAAAAGCAAAAAATTAACTGGAAAATATAGTTCATTTACGATTGCAGGAGCTGCAATTGGTGTGACCCATAAAAAATTTAAGAAATGGCATTTAACATTTTGGGATAATTTAGAAACATCAATTAAACTTCATAATATAAAAAAATTAATTGTTATTAATCATAAAGATTGTGGTGCTGCAAAAATAGTAAATAAACAAAAGAAATTTAACTCATTGATAGAAAATAAAATACATAAAGACTCTTATAAAAATATTAAAAAAACACTAAAAAAAAAACATCCTAATTTAAAAATTAGTTTTAAAATTTTATCTATTTAAAATCTTAAAAGAAGTATTCTTTTAATTAGGTTAAAAATCATAAAAAGATAAGTGTAAACCTTATAAAATATTTTATATTTGAAATAATATTTTAATGATTTGCCCGTTCTAGAAGATTTTTCTTTGAACTTCATGTCTTCATAAGAATGGTTTAAAACTTCTTTGCTTAAAATATCATTTGTTCCCTTTCTTACAAAAACTAAATTATGATAAAATGAAATATTTGTAATTAAAGAATCATACTTATTGGTAATATAAAAGGGATTAGCAATTTCTTGATAATTTAATCTATCAGTCAAATGTTTGAAAAAATTCATATGGGAATTTGAGTATTTTAGATCAAAAGGATTTCCTCCAAAAAAATGATTATAACTCGTTTGCATATCCTCTACTGCATATAAGCCATTTTTTACTAGGTGTGGAAAAAGTAAGTGAAAACTTTTTTTTACATCTTTTGAAAGGTGACTACCATCATCAATGATAATATCAAATTCACCATAAATACTTATTATTTCTTTAATAAATTTTTCATCACTTTGTGATCCTTGGTGAACTTTAATATTTTTTCTATCTAATTTTTTTTCTTTAATGTCTATCTTGTGAATATCAATTCCAATAATAGTAGAGTTTTTAAAATAATCTGACCAGGTTAATAAAGATTTTCCATCAGCAACTCCAATCTCTAGAACTTTTAGCTCTTTATTTCTTAGATCTTTAAAATATGAATCGTAAATCTCAATATAACCATGCTCTAATTTATCAGTTTTATAAAGTTCAGATATCGATCTTAAATTATTTTGAATACTCATAATTTAAAATATTGACTTAGAATATTTTTTCCAATTTTCTTGATAATGTATTGCGTTTTCAGTTATTAATTTTACTTCTTCACTTGTTATTTTTCGAATAATTTTTCCTGGTGAGCCTATAACTAGGGAGTTGTCTTCTATTTCTTTATTCTCAGTTACTAGTGCGTTTGCACCAATTATACAATTTTTTCCAATCTTTGCGCCATTTAAAATAACAGCACCTATTCCGATTAAAGAATTGTCACCAATGGTACACCCATGTAACATTACTAAGTGTCCAATAGTAACATCTTTGCCTATATTCAAGGGATAGCCTGGATCCGTATGCAAAACACTTCCATCCTGAACATTTGAGCCTTCACCTACATAGATATTTTCAACATCACCTCTTAATGTTGCATTAAACCAAATACTTGTGTTTTTCTCTAGGGTAACATCTCCAATTATGGATGCATTAGGTGCGGCCCAGTTTTCACCAGCACTTTTTACTTTTTTATTTTCCAAATCATAAAACATAACTTATATATTATATCAGTATGCCATTAAAAACTCCAATATGTGATTTCGGACAAACTGCGATAGATTTTGAACTAAAATCAACTGACAATGAAATTGTCAAATTAAATGACTTTAAGGGTGAAAATGGAACATTGATAATGTTTATATGTAATCATTGCCCTTATGTTAAGGCTATTATTGATGACATTGTTGCAGATTGCAAAAATTTAAAAGAAATGGACATTAAGTCATTAGCAATATGTTCAAATGATCCAATTAATTATCCAGATGACTCATTTGAGAATATGATTAAATTTGCAAAAAATAATGACTTTAGTTTCCCTTATTTAGTTGATGAGACTCAGGAAGTTGCTAAAAAATATGGTGCTGTGTGTACTCCTGATTTTTTTGGTTATAATAAAAATTTAGAATTACAATACAGAGGAAGAATTAGAGAATTAAAAGATTTAAAACCAGTGAGAGCTGGTCAGAGTGATTTGTATAAAGCCATGAAGCAAATTGCAGAAACAAACAAAGGGCCTAATGAGCAGATCCCAAGTATGGGCTGTGGAATAAAATGGTTAAGTAATTAATGTATTTGATTGTTACAAGATCCTTCCCACCAGAAGTGGGTGGAATGCAAAATTTAATGTGGGGTTTAGCAAATGAACTATCAAAACACTACATGATAAAGGTTTTTGCTGATTATCAGGATAATCATAAAATTTTTGATGAACAGGTTTCATTTTCTATTGAAAGAGTTAGTGGAATTAAACTTTTAAGAAAATATAGAAAAGCTCAACTTATAAATGAATTTATTAAAATTAATAAAATTGAAGGTATTATTGCAGATCATTGGAAGAGCTTAGAGTTAATAAAAACAAATAAAAAAAAAATATGTTTAATTCATTCTAAAGAAATCAATCATGAAAAGAGATCTAATCTAAATAAGAGAGTTTTGGATGTTTTAAATAATGTTGACACAGTTATTGCTAATTCAGAATTTACTAAAAATTTAGCTATTAAGTGTGGTGTTGATGAAGAAAGAATTATTGTAATAAATCCTGGGGTCAATCCTGCTGAAGACCTAAATAAAAAATCAACTGATAAAGTTGAGAATTTGTTAAAACATAAGTCTCCAAGACTAATTACAGTCTCAAGATATGACAAAAGAAAAAATCATGAAAAAATTATCATGGCACTTAGAAATTTAAAACAAATTTACCCTGATATAATATATATTTGTGTTGGTCATGGAGATGAAGAAGAGAATATAAAAAAACTTGTAACTGAGCTTGATCTTGATGAACAGGTTATGTTTTTTAAAAATATCTCTAATGAACTTAAAAACTCACTGGTAGCTCAATCAAATATTTTTGTCATGCCCTCTATTGTTTACAAGAAATCTGTTGAAGGATTTGGAATTGCTTTTGTAGAGGCTGCACAATACGGAATACCCTCCATTGGGGGTAGTGATGGTGGGGCTGCTGATGCAATCGATCATAAAAAAACAGGATTAATTTGTGATGGAAATAATTTAGATGAGATTTATTCATCTATAAATCTGATGTTAGAGAATAAAAAATATTTAGAATATGGCAAAAATGCTAAAGATAGTGTTTCTAAATTCTATTGGTCAAATATTATAAAAAAATATAAAGAAATTTTAAATTAAATTTCTATTCCATTATTTTTAAAAGTATTAAGTAAATTTAAGAAATTGAGTTAGACAATTTTTCAAAAACTTTTTCAGCAGATAGTTTTGATAAATCAGAAACCTGAATTGCTCTAAAGTTTTCTCTTTCAATGCTTACTTTGTAAGCTGTTGTGTGTGAACCAAACAAAGCTAATCCTTTTGAACCTAAGTGAGCTGTTATATGTGCTGGTCCAGTGTCGTTAGCTACTACAAAAGAACTATTTTTAATCAATGATGATAATTGAGAAATATCTAGAGCTTTTCCATTATCTAGAATAGATAATGCATTAATGTTTGATGCGTCTTTAATTTCGTTAGGTCCAGGTGCCAATACAACTTTGTATATATTTCCAAACTTTTCATTAATAATATTTATAAGATCATTATAGTAAGGCCATTTTTTTGAAGTTAAATGAGGCGAGCAAAAAGGAAATAGAACAATGTATTTATCTAATTTATAATAGCTTTTAATTTCAGATATATCTGAAGAACTCCATTTAAAATCAGGCTTCATTGTGTGAGTAGTATTTATTCCAGAACTCTTTAATTGATAATCAAATCTAGATAGCACAGAGTCTGAATCAAAATCTTCTTTTGTAGCACCTTCTGGCAAAATAGTTTCAGTTGATGACCAAATATCTTTTGATGCTTTGGGAAATAATATTTTTTTATAAAAAGCTGTTCGGCTTGAATTTTGCAGATCATAAACTTTAAGAAAGTTATATTTCTTAATATTTTTCATTAAAAAATATAAGTAGATAAGGTTAAATCTTGATAATCTCTTATCTAAAATAACATTTGAAATATGAGGATTTTTTTTAAATAAGTCATAATAAGGTTTAGTAGTTAATAAGTGTATTTGATCTTCTTTATGATTTTCAGAAATATCTTGAATTGCACCACTTGCTTGGGCTATATCTCCGAGAGAACCGTGTTTGATAATTAAAATATTAGACATATTTTTAACAACTTAACATATTATAAATCTTTATGAGTAAAATTCTAGTTGAAGTATCAGTTGGTGAGCTTTTAGACAAAATCTCTATCCTTGAAATCAAAAAAGAAAAGATCAAAGATCCTGAAAAACTAAAATTTATTAATAACGAATACAATGTTTTAAAAGCTCAATTAAATCAAAATATTAAATCTGATAACAAGCTTAATATCCTGTTTAAATCTTTAAAAGAAATAAATTCCAAATTATGGGTTATTGAAGATGATAAGAGATTGTGCGAAAAAAACTCTGACTTTACTGAAAAATTTATTAAACTATCGAGAGATGTTCATTTTTTAAATGATGATAGAGCTAAAATAAAACTAGAAATGAATGAGCACACTGGCTCTACAATTAAAGAGATTAAAGAGTACACAAAATATAATTGATGAGTTTATCTTTAAAAGAACTATTTATAAAAGCTAAAGACTTTAGCTCAAAACATGAAAAATATTTTGATGTATATGAAGAAAATTTTTCAAAATATAAAGGTAAAAAAATTACTTTTGTAGAAGTGGGAATTTTTAATGGCGGAAGTTTAAAAATATGGAAAGAATATTTTGGACCTGATGCGAAGATAATCGGTATTGATATAAACCCAGAATGCAAAAAATTTGAAGAAGATGGTATTGAAATTCATATAGGTAATCAATCAGATCCTAAATTTTGGGACAAATTTTTTTCATTAGTTGGAAACGTTGATGTGATTTTAGATGACGGTGGCCATACAAATTTAGATCAAATTATCACAACTACCAAATGTGTTAACAATATTAATGATAAGGGTATTTTAATGGTTGAAGATACCCATACTAGCTACATAGAATTTTACAATAGTAGTAAAAAACTTTCATTTATAAATTTTGCCAAAAAAATAATTGATGATGTTAATTATACCTTTCCATTAAATATTAAAAAAAAACCTAATTTTAATTATTCTTTAAATGATCAAATCTATTCGACTCATTTCTATGAGAGTATTGTGGTTTTCCATATTAATAGAAAAAAAGCAGTAGTTAATACAACTGTAGAAAATCAAGGGACACATCATGGTATAGAAGATTTAGTTAAAGAAGGTAATGAACTAAATATTAAAAAATTTAAAGAATTTACTGAAAAAATTAGTTTTATAAGCTTGAGAAAAATAACTAAATATTTTAGAAAAATTACTAATAATAAAATAATTAAAAAATTTTTTGATTAATTATTGAAAGCTATATTTTTTTTCTAAATATTTAATAATATTATGAATTAAAAAAGTCATAAATAAATAGATCCCCCCTGCTACAATAAATACTTCTATTGGCTTGAAGGTTGTTGATATTATATATTTTGCTACACCTGTTAAATCCATTAGTGTTACAGTGCTAGCTAAAGATGTTCCCTTCATCATTAATATAATTTCATTTCCATATGCTGGTAATGATTGTCTAATCGCTACAGGAATTTGAATTTTATAAAAAATAATTTTATTAGAAATGCCAAGACTTTTTCCAGCTTCAATAATTCCTGGTTTAATTGTTTGAAATGCTGATCTTAAAATTTCTGATGTATAAGCACCAGTATTTAAAGCAAATGCAATAATTGCACACCAATACGGTTCTTTAAAAACAACCCATAAGAAAGTTGATCTAAAATACTCTACCTGCCCTAAACCAAAATAGATTATAAAAATTTGAACTAATAATGGTGTTCCTCTAAATAAATAAGAATATCCATAAGCAAATTTGTTAATAAATGGATTTTTATTTAATCTTAAAATAGCAAATAAAAGGCCAATAAATATTCCAAATAATAAAGATAAGGATAATAACTTTAAAGTTACAACTGCGGCACCTAACAGTTTTGGTAAACTTGTTAACATCAAACTTATATCCATTAAAAACCCCTACTATATTTAACTTCAAGTCTATTAATCAGCTTCATGCTGATAAAGGTTAGCATCAGATATAAAATTGCAGCAAAAGAATAGAAAAATAAAGGATCTCTTGTTGATCCTGCTGCTATATAAGACTGCCTCATAATTTCAACTAAACCTGTTACAGATATTAAAGACGTATCTTTAAGAGTTATTTGCCAAACATTACTTAGGTTTGGAATAGCTAACCTTAACATTTGTGGCATTATTACTTTTAAAAAATAAATATATTTTTTAAAACCCAAAACTTTGCAAGCCTCGAATTGACCTTTATCTATTGATTGAATTGCTCCTCTAAATACTTCTGTGGAATATGCTCCAGAAATAATACCAATCGCACATGAGCCAGTTATAAAAGCATTTATTTCAATATATTCATAATATCCAAATATTGAGGCGACATACATAATGGCACCACTTCCTCCAAAGAAAAAAAGATAGATAACCAGTAGCTCGGGCACTCCTCTAATAATAGTTGTGTAAGTGTTTCCTATTAAATTCAAAAATTTGTTATTTGATAGTTTAAGGGGTGTAAAAATTATAGAAAACAAAAATCCGATCAACATTGCTGTTATTGAAACAGCAATTGTCATCAGAGTTGCATAAAACAACTCATCACCCCAACCTGTTTTTCCAAATGAAAGAAGTTCCATACAGAAAAGGCGGTTAATTAAATAACCGCCATTTCAAATGATTGATTACATAGAAGCGTCAAAACCAAAATGTTTAATCGCTAATTTACTTATGATTCCTTGTTTTCTAGCTGTGTTAATCGCTTTGTTGAAATCTTTAAGTAGTTGAGCATCTCTTTTACCAATTGCATCACTACCACCTTGTCTAATTCCAACTCCAACACCATTACCAAATGCTCCACCTGCAAAAGTAGGACCAACTAACGTAACAGGTTTTCCTGATTTATCAGCATAGTCAGTAAATGCCACTGCAGCTGCTAAAGCTACGTCACATCTACCAGATGTTAAATCTAGATTAACTTCGTCTTGAGTTTTGTAAGTTCTAACATTTACTTTTCCTACATCACCAGACTCAAGAAAGTTTTGGTGAATAGTACCTGTTTGAGTACAAACTGTTTTACCAGCTAAAGCTTTAGTTAGAGTCTTAAGGTCTTTTTTAACCGCACCTGATTTTTTAGTAAGATTAATCCCCTCTGAAGTTTCCATTCCTTCTAAGTCAGAACCTTTCATAACTGCTAGGGAAGCAACTTCGTCCGCATAACCCTGAGAAAAAGTAATTGTTTTTTGTCTTTCTGCAGTAATTGACATTCCAGCCATTATTGCATCAAATTTTCTCATTAGTAATGCTGGAATCATTCCATCCCAATCTTGTTCAACGATAGTACACTCATGACCCATGATTGCACAAAGCTCTTTTGCTAACTCAACTTCAAAACCAATAAGATTACCTGAGGCATCTTTTGAGTTCCAAGGTGGGTAAGCACCTTCTGTTCCAATTTTTATTTTATCAGCATAAACGTTTCCGATTAATAATAAAAATGCAAGAACACTTAAAATTGTTTTTTTAAATATATTCATTTTTTCCTCCGTAAATTAGAGTGAATTATTTCACAAATTTAATAATTTAAAAAGAAAATTTTAATGATTTATTGAAGAAGAGAAATTCCAAGAACAGTCAAAACTTGGGATATAAACCCTATCTAAAGTTGTATTACCAAAATTTTTATTAAATACATCTAGCCATTTTTCTACTTGCTCAGGTTTCTTGTCTTGACTTCCTACTTGAGCCGTAATCACACCATTGGGTTTTAAAATTCTAATCAAAGAGTCCATATTTTTTGCAGCAAGATCTATACAAAATTGATCATCATTTAGATCAACAAAAATTTTATCATATTTATCATCATCCACAGACTTAATGCTTTCAAAAGCATCACCCCAAATACATTTTACTGAATTTTTTTCAGTTGATCTATCAACAATACTTCCCAGGTGTTTATTGCAAACATCAACAACCTCTGGATCAAGCTCATACCAATCAATAAAACTAAAGCCTTTAGCAATACATTCTCTCGCAACACCTCCATCTCCACCTCCAATAATGGCTGCATTTTCTTTATCTTTGTTAAGTTTTAACCCAGCATTTACAAAAGTTGAGCTATACAAATGTTCGTCACTTGTGGCTACTTGTATTTCATTGTCTATGAAAAGTGACTTTCCAAATTGCTCTAAGTCTAATATTTCAATATGCTGACCTACTTTAGATTTAAAGTCTTCAAGAACTTCATTGACCACATATGATTTTTGTAATCCAGGTGAGCTATAAATATCATGATACAAAGATTTAGTATCTCTATTAAATTCTTTTTTTACTATTCTTTTATGTTTGAACTCTTTTTTAATAATATCTAATGCTACAGATGGACTTACATTTCCACATGTAAAAAAATCAAAACTAATTATTCCTTTTTCAGGAAAAGTGTGAAAGCTAATATGACTTTCAGCTAATAGTGCAAGTATTGTAAAACCTTGTGGTTCAAATTTATATTTTGAAATATTTAAAATTTTAACATTTGCTACTTTAGCAATTTCATTAATAACTTTTTCAAATATAGAAGGATCATACTCTTTAGTAGTGCCAATAATGTCTAAAGTTATATGCTCTCCGACTTTAGTCATAAGTTAATCCTTTTTATAATTTTTATTTAATTAAAAAGTTATAAGTTATTTAAAGGAATATTCGAATTATGGCAAATATTTTTAGTCTTTTATTCTTATCTATTTTTTTCTGCTCTAATTTTTTCTTCGCAGAAAATTCTAGCCTCTTCAAGGTCTGTAATCTTAGACTCAGATAGCTTTTGACTTCCGGCTAAACAGGCATCTACAGCCCTTTTTAAGTTATGTTCACTAAAATTTAAAATAACAACCATTCCTAGAATTATAAAGATTGCTATTAAAATATTTTTAATCATTAGACCTTTTTATGCATTAATTAATATTTATTATCAATAAAATTTGAGAAAGCTTTAGCTCCTTTCTCTAAATTTTTCTTCCAATCGATATTTGCATTTTCATCTGCTTTATCAGAGATATATTTAAAGCATCTAAACTCAATGTTTTCAAGCTTGCATACTTTTGCAATTGCATAAGCTTCCATATCAACTACGTCAACATTCATGTCTATTTTTTGGCTTACAAAATTATCTCCTGAACCACAAGAGTATCCATTCTCGGATATTATAATTTCTTTTATTTCATCAAATGGTGTTTCTCCCAATTCAAAATTCAAACTTCGAACATCCATATCTCTTTGGTAAAATTTAGTACACTCTATAATTCCACTTAAATTTTTGTTAACAGCACCTGCTGTACCATAATTTATTATAATTTTTGGTTTATATATATTAATTAATCTCAATGTGTTGTATGTTGCATTAATTTTTCCTACTCCAATGTGCTTAAAGTAATCTATTCCAAAAGTTTCGTCTTTAATTGCTGCAATAAATAATTTATCCATAGATTTTTCTTATCAAAGATATAATTATATTAATAGTATGAATTTAAAAGAATATATAAGATCAATTCCTGATTACCCTAAAAAGGGAATTTTGTTTAGAGACATTACGACTTTAATCAAAGATGAAAAAGCTTTTGCAGAAACTATTGAACAGATTATTAAAAAAAGTAAAAAATATAAAATAGATAAAATTGCTGCAATAGAGTCTAGGGGCTTTGTTTTTGCTTCAGCAGTATCTTATCTTCTTAAAAAACCATTTATAATGTTAAGGAAAAAAAATAAATTACCTGCAGATACTTATTCTGTAGATTTTGAACTAGAATATGGAACAGCTACTATAGAGGTTCATAAAGACTCCATAGAAAAAAATGACTCTGTATTGATTATAGATGATTTAATAGCAACTGGTGGAACAGCCGAGGCTGCAGCAAAACTTGTAGATATATCTGGGGGTAAGGTGGCTGCATTTATTTTTGTTATTAACTTATTTGACCTAGGCGGCTCTAACAATTTAATAAAAAAAAATTATAACGTTGAAAATCTGATGGACTTCCCTGGTCATTAATTTTAAATTTTTGGTCTATACCAAGAAGGTTTACCTAACAAAGCATTTAAAAATCCAGATGCCCTATAAAAATAAATTTTCTTCTTATTTTTTTTGTTAGTAATAAAATAAAATATTACTTTTAAAATTGCAGAAAAAAAAGATGGAAGTCCCTGAGTTAAAGCAATTAGATATCCATAATGTTTTTTGTTAAAATAAAATTTTGACCATATCCAATGCCAATTTCTTGAATATTCAATTTCTTCTTGATATTTTGAATTTACAGCCTTTCCGCCGAAATGATTTATTTTGGCATCAGGAACAACATAAATATTTTCATTCATATCTCTCACTCGTTTACATAAATCGTCATTCTCTAAGTACATAAAAAAGTTTTCATCAAATAAATTTGGATTTTTTATATCAATAAGTTTCTCTATTTTTTTTTTATCAAATAACATTGCAAAACCATCAACACTTTTAACTTTAAAAGGTTCATCTGATTTAATTACATTTTTATTGCCTTCGATTAATTTATAATTAGGGTAATCAATATTTGATGATTGAGGAGATAAAATTGTAAATGATATAATTTTTTTTGCTCCTAAGATTATTTTGTCTATCATTGATTTTTCAAAAATAACATCTGGATTTAATAGAAGCACATAATCAGTTTTAGCATATGAAAAACCTAGGTTATTCCCTGCTCCCATTCCTAAATTTTTTTTAGAAATATAGCATTTTACATTTGAATATTTTTCTTCTAATTCTTTTTGAAATTTTTCATTATCTGAGTTTTCAACAACAATTATATCAATCTCACTATCAATTGATTGAATACATTGATGAATCACATCTTCACTTTTAAAGGTTACAATTACAATTGATAAATTTTGCCTAGATATTGACATAGTGTATAAATAATCAACTATACTAATACTTTCTTCTAATGTAAAAAAAAATAAAATTATGAAAAAAATTATTGTAACAGGGGGTCTTGGTTTTATTGGCAGTAATCTTATTGATCTATTACTTCAAAAAAAATATTTCGTAATTAACATTGATAAAGTTACTTATTCATCAAATTTTTACAATACCAAAGAGTTTGCTAAAAATAAAAATTATAAGTTTATTAAATGTGACATAAATAATAAAAAAATTAATAATATTTTTAATAAATATAAACCAGTCTGTATATTTAATTTGGCTGCAGAAACTCATGTTGATCGATCCATAGATGATGCCAAAAGTTTCATTTATAGCAATATCTTAGGTGTATATAATATTCTTGAATGTTTTAAAAAATATTCTCTAAAAAATAAAAAATCAAAACTTGTACATATATCTACTGATGAAGTGTATGGTGATATTCTAACAGGAAGATCAGATGAAAAATATGCCTATAAACCAAGCTCACCTTATGCAGCGAGTAAAGCTTCATCAGATCATCTAGTTTATTCTTATGTGCGAACTCATAACATACCAGCAATGGTTACTAATTGTTCAAATAATTATGGACCTAAACAACATCCTGAAAAGTTAATACCAAAATTAATATATAATATTTTAAATAATAAAGCCCTTCCGATATATGGCAAAGGTAAAAATTCAAGAGAATGGATTTATGTAAAAGATCATTGTGAAGCTCTACTAAAAGTGTTTCAAAATGGAAAAATTGGAGAATTTTATAATATTGGATCAAACAAAAATTTGAATAATATTCAAATTTGTAAAACCCTTCTTAAAATTTCAAACAAAATTAATGTAGCAAAAAATAATGTAAAAATTAAATTTGTAAAAGATCGACCTGGGCATGATTTTAGGTATGCATTAAATAGCAATAAAATTAAGAAAGAATTAAAATGGAAACCAAAGACTACATTTGAAAAAGGTATTCTTAATACATTTAACTGGTATTTAGATAATAAAAAATATTACACATCACTTTCAAAAAAAGATATTACTAAAAGATTGGGAAATAAATGATAAAAAAGGGAATTATATTAGCTGGCGGTATGGGCACTAGAATGAGTCCGCTAACAAAAGCTGTAAACAAACAGCTCTTACCAATCTACGATAAGCCACTTATTTTTTATCCACTCTCAATTTTAATGCTAGCAAAAATTAAAGATATTTTAATAATAGTAAACAAAGGTCAACTAGATCAATATAAAAAAATTATTCCTAATGGAAAAAACTTGGGTATCAATATTACGTATAAAGAGCAACCTAGTCCAAAAGGACTTCCAGATGCATTTATTTTAGGAGAAAAATTTATAGGAAAAAGTAATGTAGCTTTAATTCTTGGTGATAATTTTTTTTATGGTCAGAATTTAACAGAAAAACTTCTTAACTGTACAAAGCTTACAAATGGTGCAAAAGTACTTTTGCATAAAGTTACTAAGCCAGAATTATATGGGGTTGCAAAGGTAGATGCAAAAAATAAAATAAAGGATATTAAAGAAAAGCCTAAGAAATTTTTATCTGATCTAGCAATAACTGGGTTGTATTTTTTTGACAACAAGGTTGTTAAGTACGCAAAAAATCTAAAACCCTCAAAAAGAGGTGAGATTGAGATAGTTGATTTGCTTAATAAATATAAAAAAACAAATAATCTATACGCTGACTTTATTGGCCGTGGTGGTGCTTGGCTTGATACAGGATCTATTGAAGACTTCTACAAAACTAGTGCTTTTGTTGCCGCAATAGAAAACCGTCAAGGGTTAAAGATCGCTTGTATTGAAGAAATAGCTTTATTAAATAAATGGATCTCAAAAAAAGAGATAAACAAAAGCGTAAGTTTTTACGGTAAATGCGATTACTCAAAATATCTATTAAAACTTATTTAAAAAGAATAAAAAATAAATGAAAGATATTAGAATGTATTGTTTATGTTTAGACGATCATCTTTTATCTAAAGTAAAAAAACTAAATTATATTCCAGTTGGATTAGGTGAGGCAAATTTTTCTACAGGCTGGTTAAGAGATAATACTGGAGAAAATATATCTAATAAAAATCCTTATTATGGTGAGTATTCTTTTCATTATTGGTTTTGGAAAAATGAATTAAAAAATTTAGAGGATGACTCATGGATAGGATTTTGCACCTATAGGAGGTTTTGGCTAAAAGAAAATACCAACCAAGAACATGATAAAGAAATTGAAAATAAAATATTGGGTAAGATACCAGCTGATTGGGATAACTATGAAACAATTTTAGCTAATCATGTTTATATAGATGGCTTAAAACTTATGAAAGTTTTAAAATATGGAAAACTAGCATTAATTCGAAATCCCCTAGCAATATTTAAAAAATATAGAAATATTAAATTTAATTTTGACATGTTTCATGGGGTTGGAATTTTGGATAAAGCAATTGATTTATTAGAAGAAAAAGACAGGGAAAATTTTAGAAAGTTCACGCTTAATAATAATTCATTTAATCAATGTAATTTGTTTATGTGTAAATCAAAAATTTTGTTAAACAATTATTACGAAGTTATATTTGATTGGTTTGAGAAGTTGGAAAACGTATTTGGCTTCAGTAATGATTCTTATGAAAAACAAAGATTATATGGATTTTTAGCTGAAAGATTTTTATCATATTGGTTTAATAAATATTCAAAAGTTTTAGAAAAACCAATTGTTTTTTATGATTTAAATAAATAGTTTGATTTTTATATATGACTGATGAACAAAAAAATGTTTTAGGTGAAAAATTAGAAGAATGTTCTAAAGATCCATTAACTGGATGGTATAGAGATGGCTGCTGTAGTACTGATGAAAATGATCATGGGGTTCATACTGTTTGTGCAAAAGTTACAACTGAATTTTTAGAATGGTGCAAAGAAGCTGGTAATGATTTAATCACTCCTCATCCTGAGTTTGGCTTTCCAGGACTAAAAGATGGAGATGGTTGGTGTGTTTGTGCTAGTTGGTATGCAAGAGCTGTTGATGCTGGAAAAAGTTGTCCCGTTTATTTAAAAAGAACGCATGAAAAAACTTTAAAGATTGTTTCTATGGAAGTATTAAAGAAAAATGCTATCGATTTATCTTAGTTAATTTAATTTAAAATCATTTTCTTGATTTAAACCCATTATGAACTATTAAGTATGAATAATGGAAATTGTTACAAAAATTGCTCCCTTAGGTCTAGCTTTAATAATGTTGGGACTTGGAATGAGTCTAACAATTAAAGATTTTACAAGAGTAGTTAAGTTTCCAAAAGATTTTTTAGTTGGTTTTATTTGTCAGATGCTAGTTCTTCCAGTTATTGCATTCGCTTTAATAAAGTTATTAGATACTCCACTTGAACTTGCTTTAGGAGTAATGATAATTGCAGCTGCACCTGGAGGAGTAACATCAAATGTACTTACTAAATTTGCAAATGGAGATGTCGCTTTATCAATAACTCTTACAGCAATTATTAGCTTAATTAGTATTATATCTGTTCCTTTTATTATTTTTCTTTCAATTGATTTATTAAATATCGATTATGTTACAAAAGAATTTTCCATAGTTGGCATTTCTTTAAAAATGTTTTTAGTTGTTACTGTTCCAGTTTTAATAGGAATGATTATTAGACATTTTGCCGAAAGTTTAATTGTAAATAACGTTCTATTAATTCAGAGAGCTTCAATAGCTTTATTTGTGTTGGTATTTATTGCTATCTATATTGAGGAATGGGACAATATTGCAAATTTTATAAAGCAGGCTGGTTTAATTGCACTAACACTTAATATTGTAATGATGATTGTGGGTTTTTATGTTGCAAAACTTTTTACATCAGGAGCTGCACAACAAAAATGCATATCATTAGAGTGTGGTTTACAAAATGGAACTTTAGCAGTATTTGTTGCAACCCAATTATTTGATGAGATGATTTATATCGTTCCTACAGCAGCTTATGCATTGGTGATGATGGCAACTTCTTTATTTTTTGTCTATATTGTAAAAAAAGTAGATAAAATTTAATTATTTAATTGAACTCAAATGATAAAGACGTTCAGCAAATATAGATAGTCTGTCAAAGACTATTTTTTGTACAGCTAACAATTTTTTTGTGTGTACTCCTCCTGAAGAATAATGTTTTTTATTATCTATTTTCAAAAATTTTAGTTTTATTAATTTATTTAATTTTCTAATAACTGTAGCTCTTGGGATACCTGTAATATCCGAAATAGACATCGCATTTACGCCTGTAAAATGTTTTGAATCACTACTGAAATATTTTTCTAAGTAAAGTTCTTTACTCATTTTACTGATATCAGCTTTTTTTGTGTGTAAAGCATCGTTACTTATACAAGTTCCACAAACATGAAAAGTCTCTAAATCACCATATAATTTTTTATGATTTAATAACATCGGCATTTGCATATCATAATATAGGCTCCAAATTAATGAAAAATGTTTCTTAGATGTTTCGACCAGTCTTTCACTTTTGATTGGTGCTGAGATTAGTCCCTCTTCAACACACATATTTGAAAGATTTGATAAAAAATATGACATTCTTTTTATCGAATCTTCAGGTTTAATATTAGGCCAAGTGTTTCTATCAATTATAATTTTTTTATTTATTCTTTTAACTGTTTCTAATTCTTCTAATTCAATAATTTTTCTTCTTGCTGTTTCTTTTGGTATGTTAAGATTTTTAGATAACTCCGAAATATTAATTGTATCAATTTCAACCATATTTTGATCAAAAAATTCATCAAAATTTAACATCACTAGGTTTTTAGAATAAGTGTCAAATGTCTTCATCATTAAAAACATAACAATCATAAATTTTTCATAATCTTTAAAAGTTCTATAAGCTCCATTCAGCCATGCCAATTGCATTGGCGCCCAAATAGGTAGTATCGTATTAAAATTTTTTTCTATTACTTTGCGTATATCCTCGCTATGAATTTGCTTTGTTATTTCAGGGAGTGTTAAAGACATAAGTTTTATATTTTTGCCCAAAATGAACATACTTTAGGCTAAAGTCAACCCAAAATGAACAATGGTTAAATTGTGTTTTAGCTAGGAAAATGATGTATTATAGGGATGAGCACCGAAAAACTAGTTAATACAGAAACTCCAAATCTTGTACATCCTTCTTTAGCGACCCCTAAAGAAACTGGTAAAAATTTCCCTGGTAGAGTTGATATAAATGATTTGCTAGCTAGAGTCAGGGAAGAAAAAAAGAAAGAAAATAAAGTTAACTTGGTTTTCTTTAGTTTGTTTGCTTCACTTATATTTGTTGTCGGATTAATTTTATCTTTCTAGATAATAAACTTTAATTTTTACATATTCCCATATTTTGGTCCACCACTACCTTCAGGTGTAACCCATGTAATATTTTGGGAAGGCTCTTTAATATCGCAAGTTTTACAATGAATGCAATTTTGAGAGTTTATTACAAATTTATTTACATCATTTTCTTTTTGAACTTCATAAACACCCGCTGGACAATACCTTTGAGCAGGTTCATCAAATTTTTCTAATGTATAATTAATTGGTAAATTTGGATCCTTAAGTTTTAAGTGCACTGGTTGATTATCTGCATGATTAGTACCTGTCAAATAAACTGAACTTGTCTTGTCAAAAGTAATAACATTGTCAGGTTTAGGGTAATCTATTTTTGGCATTTCATTTGCAGGTTTTAATGTTTCATGATCTGCGTGTTTATGTTTAAGTGTAAAAGGCAATTTACCTCTAAATAAAATTTGATCGATTCCAGTAAATATTATTCCAAGAATCAAGCCCCAACTAAAGCTTGGTTTAACGTTTCGAGCTCTATGTAGTTCATCATAAACCCAACTTTTTTTAAATTTGTCTTCATAAACTGATAAATCTTTTTTTTCTTTAATACTTTCACATATTGTTTCTGCTGCAATCATTCCACTTTTCATTGCAGTGTGTGAACCTTTAATTTTTGGCATGTTTAATGTTCCTGCATCACAACCAATAAGTAGTGCACCTGGCATAAACATTTTAGGTAAACTTTGTATTCCGCCTTCTATCAACGCTCTCGCACCATATGAAATTCTTTTTCCACCTTCTATTATTTTTTTTATTGATGGATGTGTTTTAAATCTTTGAAATTCATCAAATGGTGAAAGATGTGGGTTTTTATAATCAAGGCCAATTACATATCCTAAAAAGACTTGTTTATTTTCAGCATGATACATAAAGCTTCCACCGTAGGTATTATTATCTAATGGCCATCCTGCTGTATGCATTACCGTGCCCTCTTCATGATTTTGTTTGTTAATTTCCCAGATCTCTTTAAAGCCTATTCCATATTGTTGTGGATTTTTATCTTTTGATAAATCAAATTTTTCTATTAACTCTTTTCCTAAATGTCCTCTACATCCCTCAGCAAAAACTGTAACTTTTCCTAATAATTCTATACCTGGTTCATAGCTATCTTTTTTATTTCCCTCTTTATCTATACCCATATCTTGTGTGGCAACACCCTTAACTGAGCCATCTTCGTTATACAAAATTTCACTAGCTGGAAACCCTGGAAATATTTCTACACCTAAAGCTTCAGCTTGTTCTGCAAGCCATCTACATAAATTAGCTAAACTTATTATGTAATTATTATGATTTTGCTGAACAGATGGTAATAACCATGTTGGCCAGCTTAATGATGATTTTTTTCCTAAAAATAAAAATTTTTCTTTTGAAACTTTTGTTTTAATTGGAGAATTTAAATCTTTCCAATTTGGCAATAACTCATCTAACGCTCTTGTTTCAAAAACATTTCCACTTAAAATATGAGCTCCAATTTCAGAGGCCTTCTCTAGTAAACAAACATTTAATTCAGGATCTAATTGCTTAAGTTTAATTGCCGTAGACAGTCCTGAAGGACCACCACCAACGATTACCACATCATAATCCATTGCTTCTCTAGGCATAATTTGATTTTTACAGTAATGATTATTTTTGTATACTATTTAATTTATTCAATTCTTCTAAGAATTGAGGTAACGCCTCAAATAAGTCAGCTTCTAAACCATAATCTGCGACACTAAATATTGGTGCTTCTCCATCTTTATTTATAGCAACAATTATTTTACTTTCTTTCATTCCAGCAAGATGCTGAATTGCGCCAGAGATTCCAACAGCAATATATAAATCTGGAACTACAACTTTTCCAGTTTGACCAACTTGATGTTCATTACTAATATAACCAGCATCAACAGCTGCTCTTGAGGCACCAATAGCAGCATTTAATTTATCTGCAATATCAGTTATCAATTTAAAATTTTCTCCATTTTGCATTCCTCTACCTCCTGAAACTACAACTCTTGCCGTTCCAAGTTCTGGTCTATCTGACTTTACTTCTTCTCTTTTAACAAATTTTGATAATTTAAATTCTTCTGTAGCTTCAATTTTTTCTATTGGGGAAGATCCACCAGATGTTTCGCAAGCTTCAAATGATGTTGGTCTAATTGTTATGCATTTTTTTGCATCAGTACTTTTCACTGTTGCAAATGCATTTCCAGCATAAATAGGTCTTAAAAATGTATCAGCAGAGATTACTTTAGTAATATCACTAACTTGAGATATATCTAGCTTTGCAGCAATTCTTGGCATTAAATTCTTACCAAACGTATTTGCAGAACTAACTATGTGGGAGTAATTTTCAGAAATTTTTATAATTAGTGGTGCAAAATTTTCAGCCAAATAGTTTTCATAATATGGGGCTTCGGCATGTAATACTTTTTTAACAGCTGGCATTTCTGATAATGCCTTAGCAACATCTCCACAATTATAACCTATTAATAAAACGTGCACATCTGCATCAATTTGAGATGCTGCTGTAATTGCATTTAATGTAAATGGTCTTACTTCTTTGTTGTTATGTTCTGCTATTAATAAAACTGACATTATATTACTTTTGCCTCATTTTTAAGTTTACTTACTAATTCAGCAACACTTGCAACTTTAATTCCTGCTTTTCTTTTTGGTGGTTCTTCAACTTTAATTTGCTGAACCCTAGGTGTTATGTCAATTCCCAGGTCTGATGCGTTTAAAATTTCTAAAGGTTTTTTTTTTGCCTTCATTATATTTGGTAATGAAGCATATCTAGGTTCATTTAATCTTAAATCACATGTTACAATTGACGGGATATTAACTTCAATAGTTTCTAAGCCTTCATCCACTTCTCTTGTAACTTCTAAAATTTTATCTTTAATTTCAATTTTTGATGCAAAAGTTGCTTGTGGCCAATTTAATAGAGCACTTAACATTTGCCCAGTTTGATTACAGTCATCATCTATTGCCTGCTTGCCCATAAATACTAAATCTGGTTTTTCTTTATCTACAATTTTTTGTAAAGCTTTTGCCACGGCTAGTGGTTCTATTGTTCCCTCTGCTTTAATTAAAATACCTCTATCAGCACCGACTGCTAGAGCTTTTCTTAAAGTTTCTTGTGATTTTTCTTCACCTACAGTAACAGCAATAATTTCTGTTGCTTTACCTGCTTCTTTAATTTTTACAGCTTCTTCAATGGCATTATCATCTGGTGGATTGCTAGACATTTTAACATTGTCTGTAACAACACCAGTACCATCTTCTTTAACTCTGATTTGAACGTTGTAATCAATTACTCTTTTTACAGCTACTAATATTTTCATTATGCTCTCAATAAATTATTTTCTGGATCATATGGACTCTCATCCAAAATAGTAGCATCGTACATTTTTCCAAGAATATCAATTTTCAATTTTTGACCTGTTGTCGCAATCTCAGGCTTAACCATACCCAAGGCTATGGATTTGTCTAATCTAAATCCATAATCTCCACCTGTTGCCCTTCCAACAACTTTTCCATTGTTGTAAATTGGATTGTTTCCTAAAACATCAGCATCTTCTACTTTGTGAATTTCCATAGTTACTAATTTGTTTTCAAATCCTTTTTCTCTCCATTTATTAAGAGCTTCTAAACCAATAAATTTACCTTTGTTAGGATGAATAAATCTATCTAAACCAGACTCGTAAGGTGAGTATTCAATTGATAATTCAGTTCCAACAAGTTTGTAAGATTTTTCAAGTCTCAAACTATTCATTGCTCTAATACCATAAGGTTTAAGACCTAAATCTTTACCCGCAGTCATCAATTTATCAAATATATGGTTTTGATATTCAATTGGATGATGAAGCTCCCAGCCAAGCTCTCCAACAAAATTTACTCTCATTGCGTTTACTGGAGCATTTCCAATGTCTACATTTTTTGCACTCAACCATTTAAAGTTTTCATTTGAAAAATCATCTCTAGATACTCTTGTCATTAATTCTCTTGCTTTTGGACCTGAGACAACAAGCACGCCCATGCTGTTAGTTAAATTTTCAAATTGAACACTGCCATCTGTTGGCATCCATTTGTGTATCCAATCATGGTCTAACCTTTGGTTGGCACCAGCAGAAACTAAATAGTAACTATTTTCTGCCTCTTTCATAATAGTAAATTCAGAATGTACCCCACCTTTAGTGTTTAAAGCGTGACATAACCCAATTCTTCCAATTTTTTTTGGAATTTTATTGGCCACTAAATAATCTAGAAATTCTTCTGCTCCTGGTCCTTTTATTCTACATTTGGCGAATGCAGTCATATCTAAAAGTCCAACATTTTCCTTAACATTTTTACATTCTTTCTTTATTGCCTCAAACCATTTAGATCTTCTAAATGACCAGTCATCTTTTTGCTCCATTCCATCAGTTGCAAAAAAATTTGGTCTTTCCCAACCAAACTTCTGTCCAAAAACTGCTCCTAAGTCTTTCATTCTTTCATAGCAAGGTGATGTTCTTAAAGGTCTGGCCGCTCCTCTTTCTTCATCTGGATAATGAACTTTAAATACATGATTGTAAGCTTCTTCATTTTTTTCCTTTAAATATGATTTTGTTGCATAATCTCCAAACCTTCTAGGTTCAACACCAAGCATGTCAATTGTTGGTTCTCCATCTAATATCCATTCTGCAAGTTGCCATCCAGCTCCACCTGCTGCAGTAATTCCAAAACTGTGTCCTTCATTAATCCAGAAGTTTTTTAATCCCCATGCTGGTCCAACTATTGGGTTTCCATCTGGTGTATAACAAATTGCACCATTATAAACTTTTTTTACACCTACTTCACCAAAAGCAGGTACACGGTGAATAGCTCCTTCGATGTGTGGAGCTAATCTATCTAAATCTTCCTGAAATAATTCATACTCTGAATCTTTTGAAGGTCCATCAACATAACAAGCTGGTGCACCATCTTCATATGGTCCTAAAATTAAACCACCTGCTTCTTCTCTCATATACCACCTGCTATCACTATCTCTTAGCACTCCCATTTCTGGTAAACCTTCTTTTTTTCTTTTTAAAATTTCTGGATGTGGTTCTGTAACAATATATTGATGCTCAACAGGTATAACAGGAATATCCAAACCTACCATTTTTCCAGTTTGTCTTGCAAAATTTCCAGAGCATGAAATTACATGTTCACACTCTATTGATCCTTTATCAGTCTCAACAATCCATCCATCTTTGGTTTGTTTAATTCCAATCACAGTAGTGTTTCTATTAATTTCTGCTCCCATATTTCTTGCGCCAGTTGCCATTGCTTGTGTTAAGTCTGCAGGTTGGATATATCCATCTTCAGGGTGTTGAATAGCACCGACTAAATCTTCTGTATGACATAAAGGCCAAATTTCTTTTACTTGATCTGGAGTTAAAAATTTTACATCAACTCCAATAGTTTGAGCAACTCCAGCGTATTGATGATATTCATCCATTCTGTCTTTAGTACTTGCTAAACGAATATTTGACACAACACTAAAACCAACATTTTGTCCGGTTTCGTCTTCTAATTTTTTATATAAATCAACAGCATACTTATGAAGTTGTCCAACAGAATAACTCATATTAAATAAAGGTAATAATCCGGCTGCATGCCAAGTAGAACCAGAAGTTAATTCTTTTCGTTCTACAAGCACAACATCTGAACAACCTTTTTTAGCTAAATGATAAAGAGCACTAACACCTACTACACCACCTCCTACTACAACTACTTTTGCTTTTGATTTCATAAAGCGATTCCTACTAAATTTTCAGTGCGAACGAAACAAAATTCTATTAGATATTATTTCATATGGATGAGCCTAAAGGTGCAGGAGTGGAAACTGCTGTGGTCAACCAACAACCCAATAGAGGACCCTCCTCATTGTATCTTTCAACCTGCCATTTAAACTTAAAGTATGATTTGTTCTTATCAAGGATTCGTACTTCAAATAAAGCTTTAGATTCAGTTACTTTTTCTTGGATAATTTCATGGTCTAAATGATTTAGAAGCATTTTATAGGCATCACCCTTGATCATTTTTTTAAATTTTTCTAAAGGTCCTGTATTAATTTTATTGTCTGGGTGTGCAAACTCCCAAGTTTGCTCAATACCACTATCTATGATGGGTTTGTCATTATTTTTAAGGCTATTCAATTGGATTATAACAACTTGATATGGATCAATCTTGACGTCAGGTTTTATTGTTTCGGCAGCAGAAAATGTTGAATAGAAAAAAAATATAAAAAAAATTTTATATATTAAGTGCTGTTTGTTTGACGTCTTCCAAAAACTTGTTTCTTTTTGCATCACTTACAAATGGTACTGCAAAATATCGTCTATAAACAATGTTATAAATACCGCACATGTGAAAAACCCCTCTTTTAAGTCTTCTAATTGGTAAATTTAAAAAGAAAGTTGTAATTGCTAATCTGGGTGATCCATAAGTACAAAAAATTATAGCTTTTTTATCTCTAAGATTGCCTATTGGATAACCATAATTACCTACTAATTTTTTAAATGTAAATGCCCATGGTGGAGATAAAACTTTATCTATCCATCCTTCTACAATTGCTGGCATTCGAAAATTCCAAATAGGAGCAATCAATACAATCGTATCACATTTTTCAATCCTTTTACGGTGATCCAGTACATCTTCACCCGCTTCTTCTCCAGCAAAAACAGGATCAAATTTTTCTTTATATAAATCAACACAATCTACTGTATTTCCATTTTCTTCAGCACTTTTTATAAAAGTATCTCTTATTGCTGCATTAAAAGATTTTTCATTATAGTGCCCGTATAAAAGAAATATTTTTTTCATTTTAATTCCATATTTTTTTTAAAGTTTTAACTCTTCCACAACTATTTTTATACCTCAAATAATTAACAAAATTTTTTTCATAATAATCTTGATGGTAATCTTCAGCTTTGTAAAATTTATCAAATTTTCTTACATATGTAACAATTTTTTTATTAAATTTTTTTTCTATTTCTAAAATGGAGTTATTAATTAAATCTTTTTCTGTGTCCATTATATAAAATGCAACTGATCTATAACTGTACCCTTTGTCACAAAATTGTCCTTTTTCATCAAATGGATCTATATTAACCCAAAAAGTATCTAATAATGTTTTATAAGAAACTTTTTCAACATCATAGATAATCTTAACAACCTCAAAATGGCCAGTGTTTCCGTATGTAACTTCTTTATATGTTGGATTTTTAGTTGTACCTCCAGAATATCCTGAGATTACTTCTAAAACACCATCAACTTTATCAAATGACTCTTCCATGCACCAAAAACAGCCTCCGGCAAAATATGCTGTTTTAATATTTTGTGCTTGGCCAATGTTCGGACACAATAAAAATATATAAAATAATAAGATTTTAAATTTTATGAATCGTTTTGTCACTGTTGACTATTTTTAAACTAGTTGTAGAAGAAAGCCATGAAAAATTTTTATGTAATTGAAGGTGTTCACAAAGATCCCAATCAAATTGAAACTATACTAAAAGAAACTGAGAAGAAATATGGTCCTTTTGAAGAACAAGAGGCTAATCAAATTGCTAAAGGGTTAATTCAAAAAAATATTGATGATTTTTATCACCGGGCATGGGTGATCAAGAGTAATTAATCTTGTAATACTGGAAAAGCTGGATTTATTTTTAAAAATATTTTTTGGTACTCCATTTTAGTACATCTATTCTCTACGTATTCAATATTTTTAGTTTCTACCATTTGTTTAGCTGCATTACTTCTTATACCTAACTGTAACCAAAGAACCTTAGCATTAATTTTAACTGTTTCTTCAGCATATTTTAAAGCTTCCACTGTGGGTCTAAAAACATCAACTATATCTATAGGGACTTTAATATCCTCAAGCTTTGCAAAAACTTCTTCTCCTAGTATTTTTTCACCTTTGGCACTTGGATTAACTGGAATAACTTTATATCCATATTTTTGCATATATTTCATTACGATTGTTGAGGCTTTAGTTGGATCTTTACTGACACCAACCATTGCAATTGTTTTATATTTTGAGAGTATTTCTTTAATTTTATCGTTCACTACTTATGCTTCCACCTAGGTGATCTTTTTTCTAAAAAAGCCGAAATGCCTTCTTTAGCATCAGCAGCCATCATATTAACTGTCATCATTTTACTTGTATATGCGTAAGCTTTTCTTAATGGCATTTCTAACTGTTTATAAAAAGTTTGTTTACCTATCTTGATGGTAAGATTTGACTTCGATGCAATCGTTTTTGCTATCTTTAATACTTCATTATTTAATTTTGTTTTAGAAAAATGATCGTTTATTAAACCAATTTCTTTAGCATAATTAGCTTTAATAGGCTCACCTGTTAAAAGCATTTTCATCATTCTTTTTCTATTAATTTTTCTACTTACCGCAACCATTGGAGTGCTGCAAAATAATCCTATGTTCACTCCAGGTGTTGCAAAGATCGCTTCATTAGTACTGTAGGCTAAATCACAACTTGCAACCAACTGACATCCTGCAGCAAAAGCTGCTCCATGTACTTTAGCAATAACAGGTTTTTTTCCCTCAACAATTTGGAGCATTAACTTAGAACAAAGGTTAAAAAGTTTTTGGTATTTTTTTCTTTTTTTTAACCCATTTACTTCTTTTAAATTATGGCCAGCACTAAAGCCTTTTCCTGCACCTTCAATAATTATCACTTTGGTATTTTTATCACTATCTAATCTTTTAAATGCTTTAATTAAATCACTCAGATTTTTAAAAGAAAGTGCATTATATGTTTTTGATTCATTAATTATAATTGAGGCAATATCCTTGTTTAAATGTTTGATTTTGATATTACTTAAGTTTGCCATCTTTTCTCATTTTAGCTCTGATTTTTGTAGCTGAAATTTCTTGAATTTCTTTTGAAAGTTCAATTTCTTCAATTTTATAACCAACACCTCTTCCATAACAAATATTTGTAATATTTGGCACCATCATTATTTTAAAATGGCCTTCAAATTCTGGATTAAGTTTTTCCTCTATATTTTTTTTAACAGTTTCAAAATCAAAAGGATTATCATCAACTCCCTGGACATCTCTAATTTGAATGCAAACTTGGCCTGTTTTTTTAATAATTTCTTTAAATAAAGTATAATGCCCCTCATGAAATGGTTGCCATCTTCCTAACATTTGTGCTGTTGGTTTTTTATTATCCCACTCGTAAGCCATTATTTTATCTCCTTTAATATGATTGGTGCCCATTTTTTAGCATCTTGTGTCGTAACTTGAAAGTTAAACTTCTCAGGTTTAACAAACATTTTATTAGTGTCATCAAATCTTCCTTCTTTAATAGTATCAACCCAAATTATATAATCTGCTGGAAACAAGTTTCTTGCTTCTGGTGTGGGGCAAATAAAATCTGCCACAACATAATTTCCTTCCTCTTTTAATTTTTTTGCAAAATCAGCCATTCTCTTTGATTGTCTTTTTCTACCCTCTTCTGAAAAATCCCAATCATTTGCCTCTTTTCTAACTTCATCAGCATTTAATCTTTTTGCATTAATCATTGGAGCAAGTTCGTTTGCTAATGTCGTTTTTCCTGATCCAGGTAGACCCATTATTAAAATTATTTTCATTTTATATCAGATTACCTGCAACCCATTTATGAAATTGATGAGTTGGGTTGTCCATTATAGGAGAAAAATTTCCTCCATTATATGAAGGTGAGCTTCTACCCTCTTGCATTCCTTCGATAGCCTTAATGTCTTCTGACATAACACCTTTCCAAAATCTAGAGTTTTCTTTTCTCATATTTTCAAATTCTTTTCCGTTGGCACTTTCTTCACCCACGTAATACATTGCTAAATGTTCTTTTGTTTCATTAACTGAAATTGGCTCCAACCAAAAAACATAAAAATGATCTATATGCAACCCAATCATTACATTAGGAAATAATGCAATATATTCAGAATTTTTACTAAACTCTTTTGGCCAATTTGAAAAATTAGCAAATGATTTATTACCTTTTAACGGTTGTTCATATTTATTACTACCTTGGCCTGCATATCTATTTGGTAACCCCTGAATATGATAATGATCGCTAATATTAGATACTTTATTTAACTCTGGGTGTATCCATGGCAAATGATAACTTTCACAATAATTTTCAATTGCAAACTTCCAGTTACTTTTTACATCTAGATTAAAATAACCATAATCTCTAGAATATATTAAAGAATTCTGATCATCCTTTGAAATAAATTTCAGCCATCTGTCTTCCAGAGGTCTAACATATTCATCAAATTCTATTTCATTGTTATTTATATTAATAAATATTATATCCATCCAAATTTTTGATCTTACTTCTTTTAAATTGCTTTTAGATTTTTCAAACTTTTCTGATTCGTGAATATTTAGGCCTCCAATGTGAGGTGTTGCAACTAATTTACCTTCAAGATCATATGACCACGAATGATAAGGACATCTCAGAAGGTTTTTTAAGGAGCAGGGTTTGTCCAAAAGCTTGTGCCCTCTATGGCTACAAACATTATGAAATACTCTTATCTTTCTCTCTTTATCTCTTAATATTATAAGAGGTATACCAAGTAAGTTGTAGGGAAGAGCATCCCCAGGATTAGGTACTGAGCTCCCTATTCCTATTACAGTCCATTTATCCTGAAAAACTCTTTCTCTTTCAATCATCATGTACTTTTCACTTGTATAGCACTCATTTGGAAGTCCTTGAGCTTTCTCAATTGGCTTATTTACTGCCTCAATTTTCTTAATGTCTAGGACCTCTGAAAGGTCAAGATTTTTAGGATTTTTAGACATTAAAAAAAATTATCATGGGTATAATTTTTGGCAATAAATTTCTTTTTCCACAAGATGAATTTCTTTGACAGCTTTTTTAAAAAGGATAATGATCGGGAAAAAATGAATTTTTCACTAGAAATAGGTCCTCATACTGACCTTGAAACTTTGCCTCCTGTAAAGGATGTGTATGTAACAATGTTGCCAGGTGGTGACTATAAAGAGACAGCAAAAAAATCTGGTGACTTAGTAAAAAAAGGATTTAATCCAGTTCCACATTTTCCTTCAAGATCAATTTCAGATGAAGCTCAGTTAAAAGATTATATATCAATGTGTAAAGATCTGGGAGTAAAACAAGCTCTTGTAATTGGAGGAAGTAGAGATCCAATTGGAAAATTTGATAGTTCTATTCAAATACTTGAAACAGGTTTTTTTGAAGGAATTAAAATAGGAGTAGCAGGACATCCTGAGGGAAGTCCCGATATCTCTGATGCAGAATTAGAAAAAGCTATGATGGATAAAAAGCCTTATGCTGACTATATCGTAACCCAATGGTTATTAAATAGTCAACCTATCATAGATTATATTTCTAAGCAGTCAGTACCAGTACATGTAGGGATTACTGGGCCAATGAAAATATCTAGCTTAATAAAATTTGCTAATATCGTAGGGGCAAAAAATTCCATTAATTTTCTTAAATCTAATTTTACTAAGGCGTTAGATTTATTGAAACCTAAAGACCCTAATGAATTAATTGGGAAAGTGAAAGAGTTTACAGGTAACTTCCACATTTATACATTCGGCGGCTTGAAGGAAACTAACAAGTGGTTGAAGGAGAACGGTTATGTCTAATGAATTTGACTATACTAAACTAAA
>Ga0209374_1000987_pt1 | contig 29386 bp, 24 predicted proteins | sample SaaInlLV_DNA_10m_FD_184683 | JGI IMG/M metagenome (GOLD analysis project Ga0209374, IMG submission 184683) | Marine microbial communities from expanding oxygen minimum zones in the Saanich Inlet - SI075_LV_DNA_10m (SPAdes) (version 2) | ecosystem: Environmental > Aquatic > Marine > Unclassified ... | reverse complement strand
CACTAATCTTATTACTTTTATTTTTGTAAATAAATTTATGAGATTACAACTTTCTACCAGTTCAAACATCCAAAATATCTTGAAGATTATTAATGATGCAAAAGTGTATCTAAAATCTCAAGAAATAGATCAATGGCAGAATGGGTATCCAAATCAAACACAAATAGAAAAAGATATTGCTAAAAACGAAAGTTATGTGCTTATAAATGACGTGAATGAGGTAATCGCTACATCTATGTTTAGTATTCGTCCTGAACCAACTTATAAAGTTATTGATGGGAATTGGAAAATTAAAGCGTCTGAAAAGTATGGCGTAATCCATAGATTGGCTATTGATAAAAACCACAGAAACAAAGGAATAGCCTCTTTTATACTGAATGAGTTCCATCAACAATTAAATAAACAACATGTTAGAAGTTTAAAGATAGATACCCATGAAGACAATCATGAAATGCAATATTTAGTAAAAAAATTAGGTTATGTATATTGCGGTATTATCTTCACTGAGTACAATGCAAAAAGATTGGCATTTGAAAAGGTGATTTTTTAAATTATTTTGACTGTACAATTAATCAAAATTTATTAATTCCATAGATGAACGTTTGTATTGCTGAAAAACCTAGTGTAGCTAGAGAAATTGCAACAATATTAGGAGCTAACACAAAAAAAGACGGATATTATGAGGGAAACGGCTATGCTGTTACCTATACCTTTGGTCATTTATGTACTTTGTTAGAACCCAAAGACTATAAACCTCATTGGAAAAGCTGGGATTTAAATAATTTACCCATGCTGCCAGAACGCTTTACTACAAAAGTCACTAATGATTCTGGAATAAAAAAACAATTCAGTATTATAAAGACTTTGTTTGAAAAAGCAACTGTTGTTATTAATTGTGGGGATGCTGGAACAGAGGGAGAACTCATTCAGCGTTGGGTAATTAATCAATGTGGCTATAAAGGAAAAGTTAAGCGTTTGTGGATTTCATCACTTACTCAAGAAGCCATAAATGAGGGGTTTAAAAATTTGAAACCTTCAGAACACTATGATAACTTATACTATGCAGGTTTTTCAAGGGCAATTGGTGATTGGCTTTTGGGGTTAAATGCTACACGTTTATATACTGTAAAATACGGAGGCTATAAGCAAGTTTTGTCTGTTGGAAGAGTTCAAACTCCCACCCTAGCCATGTTGGTAAATCGTTTTAAAGAAATTACTAATTTTAAACCTCAACCGTATTGGGAACTTCAAACTAGTTATAGAAATACACTCTTTAATTACGAAGAGGGTCGTTTTCTTAAAAAAGAAGAAGGACAAGTATTAGCAGATAAAGTAAAAAAATCTGATTTCGAAATTGTTTCAGTTACAAAAAAGAAAGGAAAAGAATACGCACCAAAATTATTTGATTTAACTGGCCTACAAGTGTATTGCAATAATAAATTTGGTTTTTCTGCAGACGAAACTTTAAAAATAGTTCAAAAATTATACGAAATGAAAGTAGTTACCTACCCTAGAGTTGATACTACTTTTTTACCTAATGATATATATCCTAAGATCACGGGAATTCTATCAAAGCTTACTAATTACAGTCAACTAACAAAAGAGCTTTTGGGCAGTAAAATAAAGAAATCTAAACGTGTTTTTGATGATAAAAAAGTCACAGATCACCATGCTATCATTCCTACAGGAATTCAAGGAAATTTACAATACAATCAACAACAAGTATATGATATCATAACTCGAAGGTTTATTGGAGTATTTTACCCAGATTCAGAGGTTTCTAATACAGCTGTACTAGCTAAAGCAGCTGAAGTTCCATTTAAAACAACTGGAAAAGAAATCTTAAGTAAAGGCTGGCGAATTGTTTTTGAAAAAGAGGAGAATACCATAAAAAAAGAACTAAATACACAATCAATATTACCCACATTTGTAAAGAGTGAAAAGGGGACTCATGAACCTTCATTTATAGAAAAAGAAACAAAACCACCAAGAAACTTTAGCGAAGCAAGTTTATTGAGGGCGATGGAAACCGCTGGAAAACAAGTAGATGATGATGAAATGAGAGAACTAATGAAAGAAAACGGTATTGGAAGACCTTCTACTAGAGCAAGTATCATAGAAACCTTGTTCAGAAGAAAATATATAGAAAGAAAAAAGAAGTTGGTACTCCCTACACAGACAGGAATTGATCTAATAAATATAATTGACAATGAATTGTTAAAATCTGCTGAATTAACTGGACGATGGGAAAAGCGTTTGAAAGAAATTGAACGCGGTGAGTTTAAAGCTGGAACTTTTATCAATAATATGAAGAAAATGGTTGATGAGTTGGTGTATGAGGTTAGATCTAATAAAAGCAATGTCAGAATATCTCATACTCAAATCAATAAAAAAACAAAACAAAAAAAAGCAGTTCCTAAAAAACTAGTTGCAAGTAAAAAATGTCCAAAATGCGATACAGGACAATTATTAAAGGGATCAAAAGCTTTTGGGTGTTCTAATTACAATAATTCCTGTGACTTTGTGATGCCTTTTCAATTTTTAGGTAAAAAAATTTCAGAAAATCAACTTCTTAGGTTGTTAGATAAAAAATCTACCACCAATTTAAAAGGATTTAAAACTGAACGTGGAAAAGTTGAAGGAATAATTCGTTTTGATGAAGCCTTTAAATATAAGCTGGAACCTAAGAAAATTACAACACCATCAACCTCAACCATATCTTGTCCAAAATGTAAAAAAGGAACTGTATTAAGAGGTAAAAATGCATACGGTTGCTCTCATTACAAAGAAGGTTGTAGTTTTGTTTTTACTTTTGAAAAAGTAAAAGAAAATGCCAATGGTAGACCACTAACCAAAGAACTTGTTATGGAAATTATATCAAGCTAATCTATCATTGTTTTTAAATATAGTCTTTCAACTTTAGCTCTAGCCCAAGGAGTAGTTCTTAAAAACTTTAAACTAGATTTATAAGTAGGATTTTTCTTGAAAGCATTTATATTTAAAATATCACCCAATTCTTCCCATCCATACTCTAAATATAATTGCTCTAACATCGTGGCTAATTTTATTCCGTGAAGTGGATTGTTTGGTTGTTCTATACTCATTAGTATTAAGATTATAAGTGACAAAAATTAAGTAATGTAATGCACTAAATTCAAACTGCTTGAAGTTATTTTAGCACAAGACAAAACTATTCATTTTTAATTAACTTAGCACTGTATATAATTCACATTATTTATGAAGAGATGTATCTCCTTACTTTTATTTTTTTTAACTTTTTGTAATGGTTTAGCACAACAATCTAATTTTTCTAAACAAGACACATTAAGAGGCAGTATAACTCCCGAGAGAGTCTGGTGGGATTTACTTCACTATAGTTTAGACTTTAAGGTATCTCCTTCCTCAAAAAGTATTGAAGGGAGTAATGTCATCCGTTATGAAGTTTTGAGTCAAAATCAGCTCATGCAGATTGATTTACAACCCCCAATGGAAATTACATCTGTCCTAGAAAATAACTCAAACTTGAACTATAACAGGGATGGCAATGTGTATTATATTCAGTTAAAAAAAAATCAACAAATTGGAGCAATAAATGAAATTACAATTCATTTTGAAGGTGCCCCAAAAATTAACAATAATCCTCCATGGGATGATGGTTTTACTTGGGAAAAAGATAACAATGGAACTGATTTTATCGCAACTTCTTGTCAAGGAGGTGGCTCTAGCATTTGGTGGCCATCTAAAGACCATATGTACGATGAACCAGATCAAGGTATTGAGTTAAGTATTACAGCTCCAAAACATCTAATAAGTGTTGCAAATGGCAGACTTATTCAAACTAAAGAAAACACTAATAAAACAAAAACATTTTCTTGGAAAGTAGTTCATCCAATTAATAATTATGGGGTCAATATAAATATTGGTGATTATGTTCATTTTTCAGAAAAATACAAGGGAAAAAAAGGAGTGTTAAACTGTGATTATTACGTATTATCTTACAACCTTGAAAAGGCAAAAAAACAATTCAAAGAAGTTTCTAGAACTTTAGAAGCATTTGAGCATTGGTTTGGACCCTATCCTTTTTATGAGGATAGTTATAAATTGGTAGAAGTACCGTATTTAGGTATGGAACATCAAAGTTCAGTAACCTACGGTAATGGTTATCAAAATGGCTACAAAGGAATCGATTTAAGTGGAACGGGTTGGGGTTTAAAATTTGACTTTATTATCGTTCATGAAAGTGGTCATGAGTGGTTTGCAAATAACATTACCAATGTAGACGTCGCAGATATGTGGATTCATGAGAGCTTTACTGCTTATTCCGAAAATTTATTCTTGGACTATCATTTTGGAACAGTGGCTAGTAATGCATATGTGACAGGTACACGTAAAAAAATTCTAAATGATAAACCAATTATTGGAAATTATAATGTAAATAATAGTGGGTCTGGTGATATGTATTATAAAGGGGCTAATATGTTACATACACTGCGTCAAATTATAAATAATGACGAAAAATGGCGTTCTATATTAGTAGGACTAAATAAAGATTTTTATCACCAAACTGTAACAACACAACAGATAGAAGACTACATTGACAAGTATTTTAAAGTTGATTTGAAACCCTTTTTTGAACAATATTTAAGAACTATCAAAATTCCTACTTTAGACTATAAATTAGAAAATAATAAATTATCGTACAGATGGTCTAATGTAGTGGATGGCTTTTCAATTCCAGTAAACGTATTCATTAATTCTACCTCGCAATGGATAAGCCCCACTAGTCGATGGAAAAAGCTTTCATCAGATAATAAAATCATTACCTTTTCAGTAGACAATAACTTTTATATTGAAGTAGAAAACAAGTCATATTAAATCTTTTTAATTGAATATTAATTAATAATTTTACAGCATTAAAAATTTTACATTAATGAAAAATACAGCATTATCTCACATTCACGAATCTTTAGGGGCTAAAATGGTTCCATTTGCAGGATACAATATGCCTGTCCAATATGAGGGAGTAACAGCAGAGCATTTAACTGTTAGAAGTGCTGTTGGTGTTTTTGATGTAAGTCATATGGGTGAGTTTTTAGTAGAAGGTACAGAAGCACTTACTTTACTTCAAAAAATAACCTCAAATGATGTGTCAAAATTAGCAATTGGTGATGCTCAATATTCTTGTTTTCCAAATGATGAAGGCGGAATAGTTGATGACTTAATTTGTTACAGAGTAAAAGAACAAACATACCTTCTTGTCGTAAATGCGTCTAACATTGAAAAAGATTGGAACTGGATTGAAAAATACAACAAAAATATTGGTGCAGAATTAAAAAATATTTCTGATAATTATTCTTTATTAGCCATTCAAGGACCCAAAGCGATTGAAGCTATGCAGGCTTTAACCTCAGTTAATTTGTCTGAAATCCCGTTTTATAAGTTTAAAATTGGTGATTTCGCAGGTATTGAACATGTAATTATTTCAGCAACAGGCTACACAGGTTCTGGTGGGTTTGAAATTTATGTAAAAAATGATCAAGTAGAACAATTATGGAAGCAAGTATTTGAAGCTGGTGCTTCTTATGGCATTAAACCAATTGGTCTAGCTGCCAGAGATACACTTCGATTAGAAATGGGATATTGTTTGTATGGAAATGATATTAATGATAGTACATCACCTATAGAAGCAGGTTTAGGATGGATTACTAAATTTACTAAAGACTTCGTAAATTCAACTAATTTAAAAACTCAAAAAGAAGACGGGGTTAGAAAAAAACTAGTTGCCTTTGAACTCAATGAAAGGGGTATCCCGAGGCATGACTATGCTATTGTAGATGCTCAAGGAAAACAAATTGGTGTGGTTACTTCTGGAACTATGAGTCCCTCTCTAAGTAAAGGAATTGGAATGGGATATGTACCTAAAGAAATTTCAAAACCAGGAAATAAAATTTTTATTCAAGTACGAAAAAAGCAAATTCCTGCAACAATAATAAAATTACCATTTTATAAAAGTTAGTCAACAAAAACTTATCTAAATTAGATTTTTATAACTCACTTTTTTAATAAAACTTTGTAACTAAAACAAAAAATAACTACCTATTACTAGCACAACTAAGAAGTTTATTTTTAATTAAAATATCAGAGTCAATGAAATATTTCCTTTACATAATATGCCTTTGTTTGTTTATTTCTTGTAATAATTCTAGAAATACCCAAGAATTTATGAGTATTTCAAAAGGAAAATACCTATTTAATTCAAATGAGTCAATAGAAGTATATTTTAAAGATGATATTTTAAAATTAACATGGAGAGGTAAGAATTTAACTCCAATTAAAGTCAATGATAGTTCATTTTATGTTAAAGAAATGAATGAGAAATTAATTTTTATTTCAATACCTGAGATATATATAGAGCTAGAAGAAAAAAGAGAGCATAAAGGTGAAAAGTTTTATTTTAAAAAACTATCTCAAGGAGAAAAGACAGCTTTTGAATATTTCAAAAATGAAGAATATACAAAAGCCCTAAATGCATATATTAAGATTCAACAAAATGATTCTCTAGATCTTGCTATTGATTTATTCAGATTGAATAGAATGGGATACAATTACATAAGAGCTAATAAAATTTCACAAGCTAAAGAAATCTTTAAAATAAATATCGCTCTGTATCCAAAAAAATCTTTAGTTTATGATAGCATGGGTGATGCTTTTAAGAAAGAAAAAGATACCATAAAAGCTATAGAATTTTATAAAAAATCTTTAGCAATTAATCCAGAAAACAATAATTCATTAAAAAATTTAAAAAAACTAAAGAGAATTCAAAATAGAGATTAAAAAATCATTTTTAGCTGTAATTTCTTCGAGTGATATCAGTAAAATAAATTACTATCTTTATTTAAATTATTTACAATATGAAAACAGCTCAACAATGGTTTGATGAATATGCTGTAAGTCATCAAAATTCAACAAATCAACTTATTCATTATTTATGTGTACCAGCTATTTTTTTTAGCGTTATTGGTCTTTTAATGAGTATTCCGTCTTCTACTCTCGAAAATGTATTTGAATTATACAATCCTTTAATAGAAAATTGGGCAACAGTTATTTCATTTTTTATTTTAATATTTTACTTGCGTCTTGGATTTTGGTATTTTATTCAAATGCTTTTCTTTATTAGTTTAGCAATTTTAGGTAACTTTTGGTTAGGTTCTACTATAAACTTATTATATGGCTCTTTAATTATATTTATTGTTGCATGGATAGGACAATTTTACGGACATCATATTGAGGGGAAAAAACCTTCTTTTGCAAAAGATTTACAATTTCTTTTAATAGGACCTCTTTGGGTTGTTAAAAAAATATCTACAAAAAACAACTAATGAAAGAAGAAATATCATTTGAGGAATTTCTTAGTGTAGATATAAGAATTGGAACAATTATAGAAATTAAAGATTTTCCAAAAGCTCGTAAAGCCGCCTATCAATTAATTATTGATTTTGGATCTATAGGCATTAAAAAATCAAGTGCTCAAATTACAGACCTTTATTCTAAGGAAGAATTACTTCACAAACAAGTGAGTGCTATAGTTAATTTTAAACCTAGGCAAATTGCAAATTTTTTAAGTGAATGTTTAATTTTAGGGGTATACAATAACGAAGGTAATGTTGTGCTTCTTAAAACTTCAGATGTAATTAAAAACGGAGAACAAATCCGATAATTTTAATATTTATTTTTGGGGTTATTTAAAATAACTAAGGCTCCAATTACACCGGGAATCCATCCACAAAGCGTAAGTAAAAAAATTATAAAAAAAGATCCACACCCTTTATCCACTACTGATAAAGGAGGAAAAAGTATTGCTAATAATACACGAAAAAAACTCATATAAATCTAAACTATATTTTAATTAGACATGTAATATTACAATTTGTTACAATTGTAATATAACAAATAAAAAGCCATGAAATCTTAAAATAAAAAATCATGACTTTTAAAATCAATTAATTTATTTACATTTTATCACCAAAGAAAATTGCATTCATTAGTAATTTATTGGTACCGTACCAAAAAGCTCTAAAATTTGTGTTGTCAGTAAATACAACAACTCTTCCCCTACCTAATCTTTGAACTTTAAAAGGAACTGTGTTTTTAATAACTTTTTCATTTTCCTTAGAAATATAACCACTCAATAAAGGGTTATTTGTATATTGAATTGGATTGTTATAACTTTTCTTATCTGCTTTCATAAATACAGTAGTATTTCTAAATAAAGCTATATTGTTATTCTTATACCCAAAATTAATAGGATGAGAACGATCTATATTTGCCTCAAAAATTGCCCCCCCAATTACTTGGGCTCCATTTTTTAATGATTTTGCCTCAAAAGAAACATCATTTATTATATCTAGATTAGCACTTTCAAACTCAATGTTAATGAATTTATTTTTGCTTAACCATTTAGCTGCGGATCTATAACCGATTAGGGTACCTCCATCACGGACCCATTTTTGTAGTTTTTCAATAGATGTTTTGTCTAATGTGCGACTATTTGGGGCAATGATAACATTGTATTTACTTATGTCTATGCGATTGAAATAAATCATGTCTAATTTTGTAACATGCATATCATATCTTTGATCGAATAAATGCCAAATTTCACCTGGATCACTAACATTTATTCCGTTACCTACTAACATTGCCACTTTAGGTAATTTAATATTCCTAAAATTATTACTCCCTAAATCTATACCATCGTTCAAACCTGTGAAAACTCCATCAATTTTTAAATGACTCTCTTTAGCTACTTTATTTAAAAAGTCAAATAATTCTTGTTGATTCAATATTTGGTTTTGTACTGGAATGTGAATGGTTCCATAGTCATAAGAAACTCCTCCATTTTTGAAATTTTTCATTGAAACTTTAGCACGTAAACCTTTTTGAAGAATGGCATTCAACGCTTTTGGAGTATAATATTCATTCCATGGCATAAGATATCCAACAGAACTATTTTCAGTAACAACACCATCTCTTATACTTAAGTTCTCAATTTTTGAACCCGCATTACTTAAAGATATATTCTCCGAATAATCTACACCAAAAGAATGATTAAAAGTCCAAGCTGAGACATCATAGAATAAACTGTCTTTAAAGCTTTTTCTAACATCAAACATTGCTTTAACCAAACGTTGATTTTTTTGATTCATAGGAACAACATAACTATATCCCTTTTTAAACTGTTTACCGTTAGCTGTAATATCTGACTTTAATTCGTGAAGTGTTATTTGATGTCTACTTAAAACTTCCGCTAAATGATAACTTTTTGCTGCATCTTTGTGATCTCCGAATATAATTGCCTTAGCCTTTGAAGATTCATTTCTTGCTTTCCTATAAAAATCTTGTTGATATTTTAAAATCTTTACACGCATATTTTTAGCAGCTTCTAGAGTTGACATGGCTGCAGTGTATTGATTTCTAATTGTAAAAGGAAAGGTTAAAATACCATTAGAAGTTTCTTGAGCGTGGCCTCTTGAACTTCCTTGCTCAAATAAAATCCCTATACCTCCATTAATATCAGGAAAGGTAGATCCTTTACCATAATAAAAATCATCAAAACTTTCTTCAGAATAATATTGAGATCCAATCTTATCGAATGCTCTAGCGTGATAGTTAGCAATTTGTTTCGTTAAATCTTGATTTAACTGAGGAGTTAATGGATGTGTTCTACTAGGAATACCGGGTTGAAAGAAGAAGGTAGAATTAGAGCCCATTTCGTGATGATCTGTTAAAATATTTGGCAACCATTTGTGAAATGAAACAATTCTTGCTTGAGATTCTGGTAATTGTACCGGTAACCAATCTCTATTCATATCAAACCAATAATGATTTGTTCTACCTCTAGGCCAAACTTCAAAATACTCGCGATCATTTGGGTCTGGATTTATGTTTTTACTTTTATTCGTATTTGCCCAATAAGCAAATCGTTGAAGGCCATCAGGATTTAAAGACGGATCAAATAAAATTATTGTGTTTTTTAATAAATCTTCAGTCTCTGAACTTAAAGAGGCTGCTAAATAATATGCAGCTGCTAAAGAGGCATTAGAACCACTCGGTTCATTACCATGAATTGAGAAACCCTGATAAACAATAATAGGATCATTTGATACATCGATATCTGAATCATTCGTAGCGTCTATATGTCTTTGTCTTATTTCGTCAATACGTGTATGATTACTTGGAGAAGTAATGGTAAGTAATAATAAAGGTCTCCCCTCAAATGTTTTTCCTCTGTCTTCAATAGAAATTCGATCTGATGAATTAGCTAATGCTTTCATATACTCTACGAGTTTATCATGAGTTATATGCCATTCACCTACTTCATGACCAATAATATCCTTGGGAGTAGGAATTTTATCGTTGTAATTTTGATCAGAGGGGATATAATAATTTAAATCTGTCTCCTGAGAAAACATAGAGATAGAAAATATTAAAAACAAAAGTGTTATTAGATTTTTTTTCATTTGGTAATTAAATTTGATTTTAACAAAGATATTAAAAACAAAACTTACTTTTTTCTGACACAAAACACTTATTTTTGATTAATATTTTTTTGATGATTTCTATAAAAATAAAACAACCAAAATATATTTATAAGGGCACTTTTTAAAAATTAAAAATGTTTACATAACATATGATTGATGATAGTAAATTAAAAAGAATTGAAGATAAATTAGCAGGTTCAATTGTATATGATGACCTACATAAAGCCCTTTATGCTACAGATGCGTCTGTTTACAGAAAGATACCTTTAGCAGTAGCATATCCAAAAGACAATAATGACCTTCAAGTTTTAATTGAATTTGCTTCGTCAAATGGAATTACTTTAATTCCAAGAACAGCTGGAACTTCTTTAGCTGGGCAATGTGTTGGTGAGGGTATTATTGTTGATGTATCAAAGCATTTTACTAATATTATCGCTTTTGATGAGCTTAATAAAACTATTGTTGTAGAACCAGGAGTTATTAGAGACGAACTAAATTTATTTTTAAAACCTTTTGGACTCTTTTTTGGTCCAAACACTTCAACATCTAATCGATGTATGATTGGGGGTATGGTAGGAAACAACTCCTCAGGAAGCACCTCAATTAAATATGGAGTAACTAGAGATAAAGTCATAAAAATTGATGGAATTTTAAGTGATGGATCAATTGCCTCCTTTGGAGAAATATCGTCTGAGGAATTTAAATTAAAGGCTCAACAAAAGACTTTAGAAGGAAAAATTTACTCTTCTATTTTTAATGAGCTTTCACAAAAAAAAATTCAGCAAGAAATAAAAAATCAATTTCCAAAACCAAGTATTCATAGAAGAAACACTGGATATGCAATAGATGAATTATTAACTTCAAATTTATTTGGTGGACAAGAAACTACTTTAAATTTAGCTAAATTATTAGCAGGTAGCGAGGGAACTTTAGTATTTTCAACAGCTATTACCTTACAATTAGATACTTTACAACCTAAAGAAAGTATCATCATTGCCTCTCATTTTAAAAGTATCAATGAAAGCTTAAAAGCTACGGTTTTAGCCATGAATCATGAATTATATGCTTGTGAATTGATGGATAAAGTAATCTTAGATTGTACTAAAAATAATCGTGAACAAGCAAAAAATCGTTTCTTCATCCAAGGAGAACCTGAGGCAATTTTAATGTTTGAAGTTTCTGGGAATTCTCTAGAAGCAACACATAAAAAAGCAGATAAATTAATTGAAGATTTAAAAGAACATAATTTTGGTTATCATCATCCTAAAATATTGGGTGAGAATATTAAACGAATGTTTGATCTGCGTAAAGCTGGTTTAGGACTATTAGGAAATATTATTGGTGATAAAAAAGCTGTAGCATGTATAGAAGATACTGCAGTCGATTTAAATGATCTTCCAAAATACATTGAGGAATTTACTGAAATAATGGATAAATATCAGCAAAAAGCTGTGTATTACGCTCATGCAGGTGCTGGTGAATTACATTTACGCCCAATCTTAAATTTGAAGAAATCTGAAGATGTTTCTTTGTTTAGAAAAATAACTACCGAAACTGCACAATTGGTAAAAAAATATGGAGGTTCTTTTAGTGGTGAACATGGAGACGGTATTGTTCGTGCAGAATTCATTCCATTAATGATTGGGAATGATAATTATGAGTTACTAAAACGTATTAAAAAAGCTTTTGATCCAAATAATATTTTTAACCAAGGAAAAATTACAGATGCTTTTCCGATGGATAAAAATCTTCGATATGAAATCAATAGAATTGAGCCTGAAATTAAAACAATTCAAGATTTTTCAGATAATCAAGGAATTCTGAAATTAGCTGAAAAGTGTAATGGATCTGGAGACTGTAGGAAACCTCCTTCAGCAGGAGGAGCTATGTGCCCAAGTTATAGAGCTACTAAAGATGAAAAAGACTCTACACGTGCAAGAGCGAACACACTTCGAGAATTTTTGACTAATTCTAAACAGGTAAATAAATTTAATCATCAAGAACTTAAAGATGTTTTCGATCTCTGTTTAAGTTGCAAGGCCTGTGCTTCAGAATGCCCAAGTAATGTTGATGTAGCAGCACTAAAGAGTGAATTTCTTTATCAATATCAAGAAGAAAATGGATATTCATTCAGAAATACTATGTTTGCGAATAATGTAAAATATAATAAAATAGGAAGTCTTGTTCCTAGCCTCACCAATTTGGTGTTAAATACTTATTTAACGAAATTTATAATGGGTATTTCACAAAAAAGAAGTGTTCCAAAATTGACACCTAAAACTTTAAAATCTTGGTATAAGAAGCAAACACATTCAAGCAGTAAAAAAATTGTATATGTTTTTTGTGATGAATTTACTAATTTCTATGATACTGAAATAGGTATAGACACCATTACTGTTTTAAAAAGACTTGGGTATAATCCTACCTTTGTAAAGCATCAAGAAAGTGGAAGAAGTTTTATCTCAAAAGGGTTTTTAAAAGAAGCTAAAGCTATAGCTAATAAAAATGTTTCTATTTTTAAAAAAATAATTTCTGAAGAAACTCCTCTGATTGGTATAGAACCCTCAGCTATTTTAACTTTTAAAGATGAATATATACGATTGGCCGACGACAAAAACTCAGCTGCTAAAATATCTAAACATACATTTACAACAGAAGAGTTTCTACAAAGAGAATTTGATAGAGGTAATATTAAAAGCAATCAATTTTCCTCTAAAGAAAAATTGATAAAAATTCATGGGCATTGCCACCAAAAAGCCTTATCTAGTACTCATGCTACTTTTTCAATGTTGAATATTCCTAAAAACTATAAACCTACAATTATGAATACTGGATGTTGCGGTATGGCTGGTTCTTTTGGTTATGAAAAAGAACACTATAAAATTAGTATGCAAGTAGGTGAAGATACTCTCTTCCCTAAAATAAGGAATATTTCAAAAGACATAGAAATTGTTGCATCTGGAACTAGTTGCCGACATCAAATATATGATGGTACAAAACGCAAAGCTAAGCACCCTATAACAATTCTATGTGAGGCGCTTATCTAATTTTTAAAAAATTATCTATGAATTAGTTAAGTTGAGCTAAAAGTTTGAATTTATTTAATTCTTCTTTTAGTTCATTAACAAAAAATATGTATTCACTTTTTCTAGTATCTTCAAACAATAACCTATTGGAAATAATTTGTTTTTTAATACTCATTTGAGACTCATTTAATAAATTTTCGTCAATGAAATTTATAGAGAATAAATACAATTCAATAATGATAGGAAAAGCAGCAATACCTTTCTCTGTAGCAATATACTGGGTACTTTTCTTTGTCCCTGTAGGATCTAATTTTTCAATAAAACCATTGATTTGTAGAGACTTCAACCTATTAGCAAGTATATTACTAGCTATTTTCTCTTTAGATTCTCTTAGTTCTTTAAATCTGGTTTTTTTGTGCATAACTAAATCCCTCAAAATTAATAATGACCATTTGTCACCTAATTGTTGAACGGAATACGCGATAGCACATGATGGTTTCGGGGTAATTTTCACAATATTTATTTTTTAATTTCATAATAAAATTACAAAAAAAACAGAAATATGCAAAAATATTAATGAATATTTAACAATAAATAAAACACCACAACCTTAGTATTAACATATGTTTAGTGGAAATTTAAACCCTTGAAAAGTAGTTTGTAAATATATTCTATTATTTTAATCTATCGAGGCTGGTTAATATTGTCTTTATTTTTGATAATGTATCAGATTCTTTCTTTCGTTCAAGAACAATAACCTGGTCGGGAGCATTTTGAACAAAACGTTCATTTGATAATTTTTTTTGAATGCCTGATAGAAAGCCTTTTGCTCTTTTCAACTCTGATTCTAATTTCTCAATCTCAGCATCTACGTCAATATTTTCCTCAGAAATAGGTACAAAATATTCATTAGATTTTACTCTAAAAGAAACTCCATCAACCTTTTCTAAAACTTCATCTATGGCTGATGTATTCGTTAATTTCCGGATTAAAGAATTAAACTGATGGTTATTATTTTCTCTATTAATTACATATAATTTAATTGGATCTCTAAAAGGAATATTCTTATCTTTTCTTATCGTTCTTATTCCAGAAATAATAGCTGAAGCCATATCAAATTTTAAAATGATTTCATTGTCAAAGTCTTTTTGAACTGGATAATTGGCAATAATTAAAGCTTCATCTGGAGTTCTAAGCGCAATATGATGCCATATTTCCTCTGTTAAAAAGGGCATGAATGGATGTAATACTTTTAAATTATTTTCTAGAATTTCAACGATTTCATTAAAAGTAGTTGCATCAATTTGTTGTTGATATGCAGGTTTTACAATTTCCAATAGCCAAGAAGAAAAATCATCAGTGATTAATTTATAAATAATCATTAAAGCATCTGATAATCGATACTTAGAAAAATGATCTTCTATTTCTACCAAGGCTTTTTGAAATTTAGCGTTGTACCAAGATATTCCAATGCTTGCTGTTTGAGGCTGAGGTAAAGTTTTATCAATCTCCCAACCTTTAATAAGACGAAACGCATTCCAAATTTTATTTGCAAACTGTTTTCCTTGTTGACATAACTCCTCTTCGAACATCAAATCGTTTCCTGCTGCAGAACTCAACAACAATCCTACCCTAACACCATCGGCTCCATAAGTTTCAATAAGTTTTAATGCATCTGGAGAATTCCCCAAAGATTTAGACATTTTACGTCGTTGTTTATCGCGTACCAAACCTGTTAAATAAACATTCTGAAATGGTTTTTCATTTTTATATTCATATCCTGCAATAATCATTCTGGCTACCCAGAAAAATAAAATATCTGGCCCAGTCACTAAATCATTTGTTGGATAATAATATTTTATTTCTTTATTTTCTGGATTTCTTATGCCATCAAAAACCGACATTGGCCAAAGCCAAGATGAAAACCATGTGTCTAATGCGTCTTCATCTTGTCGTAGGTCATTTATTGAGAAAGACTCTTTAAGTTTGTTAGTTGAATTTGAAAGTTTTTTCTTTGCAATTTGGAAAGCTTCTTCTTTAGTTTCTGCAACTACAAAATCATTTTTACCATTTCCATAGAAATAGGCAGGAATTTGCTGACCCCACCACAACTGTCTTGAAATATTCCAATCACGAATATTTTCCATCCAATGTCTGTAGGTATTTTCAAATTTTTTAGGATAAAGGTTTATAGTCGTTTCTTCACCTAAAACTGCTTTAATTGCTGGTTTTACTAGGTCTTCCATCTTTAAAAACCACTGATCGGACAATCTTGGTTCTATAACTGCTTTAGTTCTTTCTGAGGTTCCAACTTTATTAGTATGAACCTCTATATTGACTAAAAATCCTTTTTCCTCTAATTCCTTAGTAACTTCTTTACGAACAACAAATCTATCTTTTCCTTCGAAATGCAAACCAAATGAATTTAAAGAAGCGTCTTCATTAAAGATATCTATTACTTCCAATCCATGTTTATCCCCTAAAACCTTATCATTTTCATCATGAGCTGGTGTAACTTTTAAACAACCTGTTCCAAATTCTATATCAACATATTCATCTTCGATAATAGGTACAATACGATTACATATTGGGACAATTGCTTTCTTACCTTTAAGATGTTTGAAACGAGTATCTGTTGGATTAATACAAATTGCTGAATCACCAAAAATGGTTTCAGGACGTGTCGTAGCTATAGTTAAAAACTCGTCACTTCCCTCGATTTTGTATTTAATATAGTATAAGTTACCCTGCTTTTCCTCATAAATAACCTCTTCATCAGATAAAGTTGTCTTAGCCTCTGGATCCCAATTAACCATTCTAAATCCTCTGTAAATCAATCCTTTATTAAATAAATCAACAAAAACTTTTATAACAGACTCAGACATTTCAGGGTCCATCGTAAATGCTGTTCTTTCCCAATCACATGAGGCACCTAGTTTCTTAAGTTGATCTAAAATAATACCACCGTATTCAGACTTCCATTCCCAAGCATGAGATAAAAACTCCTCACGAGTAAGGTCATTTTTATCAATTCCTTGTTCTTTTAATTTAGCAACTACTTTGGCCTCAGTAGCAATAGAAGCATGATCTGTTCCGGGAACCCAACAAGCATTTTTACCAGACAAACGTGCATGTCTAATCAGTACATCTTGTATCGTATTATTAAGCATATGTCCCATATGTAATACTCCTGTTACGTTAGGTGGAGGGATTACTATGGTATAAGGCTCTCTATCGTCTACTTCAGAATGAAAATAATTATGTTTCATCCAATAGTCATACCATTTACTTTCTACTAAACTTGCATCATATTTTGATGGAATACTCATACCTATTATACTTTTTGCCTTAAGACTGCAAAAGTACAATTATCTGAAGTATTTAAAAGTCTGTTGAATTATTTTTGATTAAATTTGTTATAGATTATAAATAAAACAATATTTTTTCATGAAAAAGCTTTTTACATTTCTCCTAATATTATTTGCTAATATTTCTTTTGGTCAAGAAGTCGAGGATTTAAAACCAGAATTTAAATTTAAAACTGAGACAATTAATTACGGTAAAATTAACTCAGGTGCTGATGGTTTAAGAGTTTTTGAATTCACAAATATTGGAAAATCACCATTAATTATTTCTAGGGTTCAAGCCTCTTGTGGTTGTACAGTTCCTAAAAAACCAGATCATCCAATAATGCCAGGTGAAGAAGGTAAAATTGAAGTTTCTTATGACACAAAAAGACTTGGTGGGTTTTCAAAAGCCATTACTATTTTCTCAAATGCAAAAAATGAACGTAAAATGGTAAAAATTAAAGGCTATATTGAAAAAACAGCATTACTCGAAAAGAAAAAAAACATACTATCTGTAGATAATTAAAAAACTATAACCTACATATTAATTAAATGCCTTTAATATCAAAAAAAGGAGAACTGATGCCTCAGTCTCCCATAAGAAAATTAGTTCCGTTCGCAGAAGCTGCTAAAAAAAATGGAATAAAAGTATACCACTTAAACATAGGTCAACCAGACATAAAAACACCTAAAGTTGCTTTAGATGCTGTTAAAAACAACAGTATAGAAGTACTTTCATATGCCAGATCTGAAGGATCTGAAACCTACAGAGAAAAGTTAACTAATTATTACAAAAAAAATAATATCGATTTATCTCCTCAGGATATTATTGCTACAACAGGTGGATCTGAGGCACTATTATTTACTATGGGTAGTATTACTGATCCAGGTGATGAAATTATTATACCAGAACCATTTTATGCAAATTATAATGGATTTTCTACCGCATCTGGTGTTACAGTTGTTCCAGTGATTTCAAAAATTGAAAACAATTTTGCACTTCCCAATATTGATGATTTTGAAAAATTAATAACTAAAAAAACTAAAGCAATTTTAATTTGTAATCCTGGTAATCCGACAGGGTATCTTTACAGTAAGGAAGAAATTCTAAAATTAAAACACCTTGTATTAAAACACGATTTATTCTTAATTGCGGATGAGGTCTATAGAGAGTTTGCTTATGACAATAACTCACATTATTCAGTAATGTCTGAATCAGGTTTAGAGCAACACGCCATTATGATCGATTCTGTCTCAAAACGATACAGTATGTGTGGTGCAAGAATTGGTTGTATTGTCTCTAAAAACAAAAGTTTTATGGATACAGCTATTAAATTTGCTCAGGCAAGATTAAGCCCACCAACCTACGCTTTGTTGGCTAGTGAAGCAGCATTAGATACTCCTCAAATTTATTTTGATGAGGTTATAGAAGAATATGTTGAGAGAAGAAATATCCTTATTACTGAGTTAAAAAAAATTGAGGGTGTAAAGGTTGCTAATCCAAAAGGTGCTTTTTATTGTGTAGCAGAATTACCAGTGGATGATACAGATCATTTTGCACGTTGGATTTTAGAAGAATTTCACCACAATAATGAAACTGTGATGGTAGCTCCAGCTAGTGGGTTTTATTCTAGTGAAGGTGAAGGTAAAAATCAAGTTCGTATGGCCTATGTCTTAAATAAAGAAGATTTGGTAAGATGTGTTGAGATTTTAAAAATCGCTTTAGCTACCTATGAAAAATAAAAAATGTAAGTTTGAATAGACAAACACGACATTTTATTATTTAAAATCTAATACTCTTAAATAAAATAGACTTGAATATTCAACAAAACATTTCTCTTAAACCCTATAATACTTTCGGTATAGATGTTATAGCTAATAGATTTGTTTCTGTTGATAATTTCTATAAACTTCAAAAAATCTTAAAACAAGAAAAAGATGTTTTTTTACTAAGTGGTGGTAGCAATATGTTACTTACTAAAAACATAGACAAGCTTGTTATACACATTAATATCAAAGGTATTTCCATACATTACGAAAATGAACATGAGGTTGAGCTAACTGTCAATGCTGGTGAGGATTGGCATGAATTTGTTATGTGGTGTATTTCTCAAAATTATGGTGGTGTTGAAAATCTTTCTTTAATTCCTGGAAATGTAGGAACATCTCCAATTCAAAATATTGGAGCTTATGGTGTAGAGGTAAAAAATGTAATTACTAAAGTTGAAGGGATAGATATAAACAGTGCAAAAAAAGTTGAATTTTCCAATAAAGAATGTGATTTTGGATATCGTAATTCTATTTTTAAAAATGAATTAAAAGAAAAGATTGTCATTACTTCAGTTAATTTTAAACTCACAAAAAAAAATCATCACTTAAACACCAATTATGGTGCTATTAAAAAAGAGTTAGCAATTAGAAAAAATGAAAATCCAACTATAAAAGATATATCAGATATTGTAATTAATATTAGACAAGCTAAATTACCTGATCCAAAAAAAATCGGAAATAGTGGTAGCTTCTTTAAAAACCCAATAGTAAGCTTAAAACATTTTAAAAAACTACAAAAAGAATATCCAAATATTCCATTTTATAAAATACCATCATCAAAAAAAGAGGATACTTCTCATAGTTATAAAATTCCAGCGGGTTGGTTAATAGAAACTGCAGGTTATAAAGGAAAAAGGTATGGAGATTGTGGGATTCATGATAATCAAGCCCTCGTTTTAGTAAATTTCGATAAAGCTAGTGGAACAGATATTTATATGCTTGCTAAAAAAATTCAACAAACCATTTTGTCTATTTTCAAAATTACTTTAGACATCGAAGTGAACATTATTGAATGAATTATTTGATGATTAAAATATATTTTTATTTATCATTAAGAGTCATACAATAACACTACTTAAATAAGCTAATGTCTTAGGAGAATTATTTATATTTGTATGATTATAATTAAATAATTAAATGAAACTTATCTTATTAACGATTGGTCTGCTTGCTATAGGTGTAGCAGGAATAGCTATAAAAATATGGGCAAAAAAAGATGGTGAATTTGCCGGGACCTGTGCCAGTCAAAACCCTATGCTTAATAAAAGTGGTGAGGCTTGTGGTTTTTGTGGCAAAACTTCAGATCAATTTGAAGATTGTACAGAACCAACCCATAATTAAATTTCAATGATCATTACTGTTTTATTCTACACTTTTGTAGTTACCGCAGTAGTTCAGTTATGTTACTACATCTCATTTACATCCTTTTTATTTCATAAAAATTCAAACAAATCTTTTGATGATTTTGTTCCTGTTTCTGTTATTGTATATGCTAAGAACAATGCAAAACATTTAAACAGACTTATTCCTTTACTGGAAGAACAAGAGTATGAAAATTATGAATTGATCTTTATTAATAATGCCTCAAACGATGAGACATTTGAAGTAATTAAAGAATTTCAAGCCAATAATTCACGAATAAAGATTGTTAATGTTAAAAATAATGAAGCATTTTGGGGAAATAGAAAGTATGCGTTAACTCTAGGGATTAAATCTGCAAAACATGAACAATTACTTTTTATAGATGCTGACTGTATACCTAATTCAAAAAAATGGATTAAAGAGATGTCTGTTCATTTTTCTGAATCAAAATCTATTGTTTTAGGTTATGCAGCATATGAATCAAAAAAATATTCTTTTTTAAACTTTTTAATACGATTTGACAAATTACTTTCTACTGTTCAATCTTTTTCTTACACAAAACTTCAGTCTTCTTATATGGTGGACGGAAAAAATTTAGCCTATAAGAAAAGTGAGTTTTACAGAGTTAACGGTTTTATAAATCACATAAAAATAGATTCTGGGCATCATGATCTTTTTATTAGAGATGCATCTACTTCTTCAAATACAACTATAGCACTAAACCCAGATAGCTTTATAATTTCAAAAACCCCACTCACACTAAAAAAATGGTTTACTTTTAAAATAAAACAATTAAAAATATTTTCACACTATAAGTACAAACATAAATTCTTGTTAGGATTATTTAGTAGTTCTAAACTACTTTTTATTTTCTTAATTCCTTTCATACTTTATTATAAAGCAGATGTATACACTTTAGGTATTATTTTAAGCTATTTAACATTTAGTTCATCTATCATTGGTTTTTCTGCAAAAAAAATACAGGAAAACAGTATCCTATATTTTTTACCATTTATAGAATTATTTTTAGTTCTATTTCAATTTGTTATATTTATATCCTACTCCATTTCAAAAAATACGTATTGGAAATAACTAAAGAAATTTTAGCTAATCACATTCAGAAAGCAAAACAAGGAGACCAAAGTTCTTTTAACTTTTTATTGCACCACTTTTGGACAGATATATATAATTATCAATTGAAAAGAACTCAAAATGAAAATGATGCTGAAGACATTACCATACAAACATTTTCTAAAGCATTTGATAAGATTAACAGTTTTGATAAAAAATATCAATTCAAAACTTGGTTAACTACCATTTCTAAAAATATACATATTGATTTGATTAGAAAAAATCAAAAATCGATCAATACTACTACTAGTGAAGATCAAGAAGCTGAAGCTTATAAGATTGTTGATAATAATCCATCTCCTGAGGACAACCTTATTACTGAACAGAATCTAGCCAAGCTTCTGGAAGACATCAAACAACTAAAACCAAAATACCAAGAAGTGATTCATTTACGTTTTTTTAAAGAATTAACCTACAAGGAAATTTCTGAACACTTAGATGAACCTATGAGTAATATTAAAGTAAAATTATTACGTGCTAAAAAAATATTAGCCGAGATTATAAATAAATCCTAATGAAAAAAAGAATCCTAAAATCTTTAGGTCCAGGATTGCTTTTTGCAGGTGCAGCTATTGGTGTATCTCATCTTGTTCAATCAACAAGAGCTGGAGCTGATTTTGGTTTTGGTCTGTTGTGGGCAATATTAATTGCGGCTCTTTTTAAATATCCTTTTTTCCAATTTGGGCCTAGATATGCTGCGGCTACTGGAGAGACATTATTAGATGGTTATAAAAAGTTGGGAAGTGGGGTTTTAGCCATTAGTTACTGTATTAGTTTTATTACCATGTTCATTATTCAAGCTGCAGTTACTATAGTCACAGCTGCTTTAGCAGTTAATGTTTTTGGGGGGGTTGATATGATTACTTGGTCATTATTAATTATAATTCTTAGTATTTCTATATTAATCATCGGTAAATACAAACTTTTAGATAACTTAATGAAATATGTTATTTTGATATTAACTGTGTCTACGCTCATTGCTGTAGGTGTTGCTATCATAAAAAATAACCAGGCACATACATTTATTCAAGTATTCCCTGAAGGAGCTATTGAAATTTATTTTTTAATTGCTTTTTTAGGTTGGATGCCAGCACCTCTCGACATTTCAATATGGCAGTCTATATGGTCTTTAGAAAAAGAAAAGACAACATTAAAAAAAACAACAACTAAACAAGCCATTTTCGATTTTAATATTGGGTATATTGGAACAATATTATTAGCCATTTGTTTTATTGCTCTTGGAGCTTTAGTCATGAACAAAACGGGTCAGAGTTTTTCAAATAAAGGAAGTGTTTTTGCGAGTCAATTGATTGAATTATACACAAAAAATTTAGGGGATTTCGCCTATGTATTTATTGCTATAGCAGCTTTTACTACAATGTTTAGCACTACTATTACAACATTAGATGCCTCTCCTAGAACAATGTCCATAGCCAATGGTTTATTATTTTCTAACAAAATAAAGTTAAACTATTATTTTTGGATTATTCTTTTAGGAATAGGAACTTATATAATCCTCAGATATTTTAGAGATGACATGGGTTTAATGGTGAAAATAGCAACTATATTATCTTTTCTTACAGCTCCATTTTACGCAGTTTTAAATTATATATTAATTACTGGAAAACACACACCAAAAGAACATCAACCCTCAGTTTACTTAAAAATATTAAGCATTTGTGGAATTATTTTTTTAATAGTATTTAGTGCTTGGTTTCTAATAAATTTATAATTGTTTTCTTCGTAACTTTGCATTATAAATTATTAAATAATGGCAAACGATACTGCTGTACTTCCTAAAAGAGTAAAAAAACCAGACTGGCTCCGTGTAAAGTTACCCGTAGGGAAAAAATACACCGAACTCAGAGGGTTGGTAGATAAATATAAATTAAATACCATTTGTACCAGTGGAAGTTGCCCTAATATGGGTGAATGTTGGGGAGAAGGAACTGCTACCTTTATGATTTTAGGAAATATCTGTACCAGATCATGTGGTTTTTGTGGTGTGAAGACTGGAAGACCCGAAACGGTTGAGTGGGATGAACCCGAAAAAGTAGCTAGGTCAATTAAAATTATGGGTATAAAACACGCCGTAATCACCTCCGTTGACAGAGACGATTTAAAAGATGGAGGGTCTATTATTTGGTCTGAGACAGTAGATGCCATCAGAAGAGCAAATCCAAATACTACTTTAGAAACTTTAATTCCAGATTTTCAAGGAAAAACAAATCAAATAGATCGTATTATAGATGTCCATCCAGAGGTAGTTTCTCACAATATGGAAACTGTTAGAAGATTAACTCGAGAAGTGCGAATCCAGGCTAAATACGACAGAAGCCTTAATGTACTTAAATACCTTAAAGAAAAAGGGATGAGAACCAAAACTGGATTAATGTTAGGTCTTGGTGAAACTGAAGAAGAGGTTATTCAAACCATGAAAGATTTACAAGGGGTGGGACTAGATGTTTTAACAATTGGTCAATATCTACAACCCACAAAAAAACATCTACCTGTAAAGGAATTTATTACACCTGATCAATTTAAAAAATATGAAAATTTAGGGCTAGAGATGGGATTTATGTATGTTGAAAGTGGTGCTCTAGTTCGTTCATCGTATAAAGCACATAAACACGCTATATAAAATATTAAGCCATTTTAATACACTATCACCTTTTATTAAAATCAAACTGTTGACATTTTTAACAAATTTCAAAATTACTTAAAATAAAAACTAATTATTTATAAGAAATAGAAAAATAAATACTTTTTGGCATAATAGTTGAATTAAAAAGTTTTTTAAATCATTGTTATTTGATTTATAAAAGGTAATTTGATTAGTTTTAGTTTAAAAACCATCTCTGTATAGAGATGGTTTTTATTTAAATTATAGATTAAAACTTTTTTAAACTTTACCTTTAGTTTGTAATTTCTTTGCAACTTCTTCAACCCTATCTAAAACTCGAAGTAAATTACCACTCCATAATTGAGAAATTTCATCTTCAGAATAACCCCTTTTTAATAACTCTGCTGTTACATTTAATGTTTCAGATGCATCATTCCATCCATAAATTCCACCACCTCCATCAAAATCTGAACTTATACCTACATGATCTAATCCAATTTTTTCAACCAAATAATCTATATGATCTACATAATCTGCAACATCAACTGGTTTTGGATCCGATTCATTCATCGATTTAGCTGCTTCCTTCGACATTACTCTGTATTGCTTTACGTAAATTTCACGATCAGCAGCCTCTAGTTTTCTAATTTCATCCCAAGACTTCATCTCCATTTCTCTTTCTCTAGCTAAATTTTCAACTTTTTTTGATAATGCAGATGAATATGCAATATGTTTTTCTGAATTCACATAAGAGCTGAACGCTACTGTTTGAACTACACCACCATTAGACTTCATCCATTCTAATTGCTCATCATCTAAATTTCGGCTATGATTACATAAAGCTCTAGCTGACGAATGGGAGGCTATAATAGGAGCTTTAGATAGTGAAATCATATCTTTAATAGATTGTTTTGATGGATGGGAAATATCAATCATCATCCCCAATTTATTCATTTCCTCTATAACTTGCTTTCCAAGATTACTCACCCCTTTATCTATCCATAAACTGTCTTTTTCTCCAGTATTTGAATCGCAAAACTGACTGTGGCCGTTGTGAGATAATGACATATATCTTGCTCCTCTATCATAAAATTCTTTGACTCTAGAAATATCTAAACCAAGAGGATATGCGTTTTCTACACCAATCATAGCAACTTTTTTTCCAATACGATGTAATTCTCTCGCTTCAGAAGAATTTACTGCTAAACCAATTTTATCTGGCGCAATTTCTTTTGTTAATCTATGAATGGCATCAAACTTACTAATTGCATTTTCATATGCACTTTTGTAACCCTCAGCTGTAAGAGGTCCTTGCCCTGTGTAAACAATGAACCAAGCAACATCAAGACCACCTGCTTTCATGGTTGGAAGATTAACTTGATTTCCTAAATCTTCAGTATAATTATTATCATTAGTGAAATTTGATACATTAATGTCTACGTGGGTGTCTAAAACCAAAACTCGATCATGAATTTCTTGAGCTTTCTCTAAAATTTCATCCGAATAATTCATTAAATTATTTTTTTGTTTATGTTTAGTATTGCAGCCTATAATCAACAATGTAAAAACAATGATTTTAATAGTTTTCATATTTAATATTTAAGCATTTTAATGAAGATAATAATTTAAAATTATTCACAAATTATAATTTTAGAATCTTTTTTTAATTATTGGATAAACCCTTGTTTACGCATCCAGTCATCATTAAACATTTTACCAACATACCTACTGCCATGATCATGAAATAAAACTACAACAACGTCATCTTTTGTGAAATGTTCTTTTAATTGTAAAAGACCTTTAACAGCAGCTCCTGCCGAATTTCCTAAAAACATTCCTTCTTCTTTTGCAAGCCTTTGAGTATAAATCGCAGCATCTTTATCGGTAACTTTGGTAAAACCATCTATTAAAGAAAAATTCACATTTAGTGGTAAAATATCTTCTCCAATTCCTTCAGTTATGTATGGATAAATCTCATTATCATCAAATATTCCAGTTTCATGATATTTTTTGAATACAGAACCATAAGTATCTATACCCCATATTTTAATTTCAGGATTCATCATTTTCAAATAGCTCCCAACACCTGAAATAGTTCCACCTGTACCGACTCCAACAACAAAATGAGTGACTTTACCATTTGTTTGTTTCCAAATTTCTGGGCCTGTACTTTTAAAATGTGCTTTGCAATTACTTGGGTTATCATATTGATTCACATACCAAGAGTTAGGAGTTTCTTTTCCCAATCTTTTAGATACTGAATAATAAGATCTTGGGTCTTCTGGCTCAACATCAGTTGGACAAACAACTACCTTTGCTCCTACTGCTCTAAGAATGTCAACCTTTTCTTTAGATTGTTTGTCGGCCATAACAAAAATACACTTGTATCCTTTTATTACAGCTGCTAATGCTAGTCCCATTCCTGTATTTCCAGAGGTACCTTCAATTATAGTCCCTCCTGGCTTTAAGCGTCCGTCTGCTTCTGCATCTTCAATCATTTGCAATGCCATTCTATCTTTTACAGAATTTCCAGGATTAAAAGTTTCATATTTAGAGAGAACCAAGCAAGGTAAATCTTTAGTCAAATGATTAATCTTAACCAGAGGGGTATTTCCTATGGTTTCTAAAATGTTGTTAGCGTATTGCATTAAGTTATAATTATACCGTAAAGGAACAAAATATTTCAGAAATAACCTTCAAGCAAATGGTGTTTTCCTGAGAAAGTAATCAAGCGAATTTAATAGACGTTGAAGGTTGAATCTTTGTGATAATAATAGAGGGAATAATTAACATTATAAAACACAAAACTAGAGTTCCTATATTTAAAAATAATACAGCTAAAAAATCAATACTTATAGGAACTTCCGAAACATAATATGTAGAAGGATCAAGAGTGATAACCCCAAAATATTTTTGTACAAATAACAATGTTAATCCAATTAAGTTTCCCCAAAATAATCCAATAAAAATTAAATAAGAAGCATTGTATAAAAAGATTTTTCTTATGCTCCAATTAGAACTTCCCATTGCCTTTAAAATACCAACCATTGGAATGCGTTCTAAAATTAGAACTAATAATGCTGTAATCATATTTATACCAGCTACCAAAATCATAATGATGATAATAAACCAAGTATTATTATCAAAGAGCTCTATCCATTCAAATAATCCTGGATAGCTCGAAGCAATAGTAGTTGCATCTAGGGTTGAATCAATTTCATTATAAACTTCAACACCTATTTGTTCTAAATCATCAAAATTTTCTAAAATAACTTCAAAGCCCCCAACTTCATTTTCATTCCAGCGATTTAAACGCTGAATCTGCCTGATGTCTCCAATCATTATATTTTTATCAAACTCAAGAAAGCCTGTGTTATAAATTCCAGTAATAACTAACTTTCTATTTGATGGTAATTTAGAGGTCTTATTTTTAAAAAAGGTAACATTGATAGTATCGTTTAACTTCAATTTTAATCTATTGACAATGGTTTTTGACAATAGAACATCTCTAGTTCTTTTTTGATTAAAATTTGGAACTTTTCCTGCTATTAGATATTCATTAAAAAATGTCCAGTCATAATCTGTAGAAACACCCTTATAAATAATTCCTTCAAAATCATTTTTTGTTCTAATCAACCCTACTTGATTGGCATAAATTTGAATATTTTTAATTCCTTTAATATTGGTGAACTTGGGGTAAAAATTCTGATTTTTATCAATAGGAATCACTGAAACATCTGAATTGTTAGCATCATATTTCGTAATTTGTATGTGCCCATTGAAACCAGAAATTTTACTTCTAATTTTTTCACGTAAACCCTCACCTGTAGCAATAGCAATTAACATGATAACCAATCCTAATGAAATTGCTGTAATCGCAATTTTTATTATTGGGGACGAAATACTACTTTTATACTCCTTACCAGAGATAATTCGTTTGGCTACAAATAATTCGTAATTCAATGCTATGATTTTAACTGCACGTAAAAGTACATATTTATTTATTCTTTTTGTGATTTGTACCGCAATCGTTTCCTGTGCTCAAGAAACTAAATCTTCCTATAAAATCCTTACTGGTGCAGACCAAACTAACTTATACGTCTCAAAATTAAAAGGGAAAAGAATTGCTATTGTCGCTAACCAAACATCTGTTATTTCTAACGGATCTAACTATACTCACCTTGTAGACAGCTTGGTTTCTTTAAAATTAAATATTCAAAAGGTCTTTGCTCCAGAGCATGGTTTTAGAGGAAAAGCAGATGCTGGAGAATCTATAGCTGACGGAATGGACGCAAAAACAGGACTTCCTCTGATATCGCTTTATGGAAAAAACAAAAAACCTACGAAAGCTCAATTAAAAGATATTGATCTTGTGGTTTTTGATATTCAAGATGTTGGTGCTAGATTTTACACCTATATTTCTACTTTACACTACGTCATGGAGGCTTGTGCAGAACTTAAAATTCCTTTATTATTACTAGACAGACCAAACCCAAACGGACATTATATAGATGGGCCAATTTTAGAACCAGCACATAAAAGTTTTGTAGGAATGCATCCTGTTCCTGTTGTTTATGGAATGACCATAGGTGAATACGGACTCATGATTAATGGAGAAAAATGGCTAGATAATGAACTAAAAGCTACTTTAACTGTTATTAAACTAAAAAATTATACGCATAGTTCTACTTATAACTTACCCATAAAACCTTCACCAAACTTACCTAATAAAAAGGCCATCAACCTCTACCCTAGTTTGTGCTTTTTTGAGGGTACTAACGTAAATGCTGGACGTGGAACCAACATGCAATTTCAAATTTATGGCTCTCCTTTTTTAAATACTAAAAGTAAATTCTCGTTTACACCAACTCCTAATGAAGGAGCTAAATACCCAAAACATGCTCATATGATTTCTTATGGAGAAGATTTAAGAGACGTTGAAAAATTAACTTCCTTAAACCTTTCTTGGCTAATAAAGGCAACAAAACAAAATAGAACTAAGAATTTTTTTAATACTTTTTTTACCAAATTAGCAGGAACTACAAAACTTCAAGCACAGCTTGAAGAAAAGGTTTCTGAAGCAGATATTAAAGCTTCATGGCAAGAGGGCTTAGAAAAATTTAAGATTGTTAGAAAAAAATATATAATCTACCAATAGGCTTTTTACAATTCGTTCAAATTTGTAGGCTTTTGATACTTCTGAAAAGGTTGTTTTAACAATTCTTTCAAAGAAGAATTTGTTTTTTCATCCGGAAAAGTATCTACACCATACACAATTTTTTCTCTGTCTAAATGCATGTAAGTTCCCAACAAACGGTCCCAAATAGAAAATATATTGCCATAATTGGCATCTGTATAAGGTAATAAATTATGATGGTGTACTTTGTGCATATCGGGAGATACGATGACATAGCTTAATAGTTTATCTACAGATCTTGGGATCTTAATATTGGCATGATTAAATTGTGTAAAAACCAAAGACATTGATTGATATATCATAACAATAGCAATAGGAGCACCAACTACCAA
>Ga0209374_1000985_pt1 | contig 29481 bp, 24 predicted proteins | sample SaaInlLV_DNA_10m_FD_184683 | JGI IMG/M metagenome (GOLD analysis project Ga0209374, IMG submission 184683) | Marine microbial communities from expanding oxygen minimum zones in the Saanich Inlet - SI075_LV_DNA_10m (SPAdes) (version 2) | ecosystem: Environmental > Aquatic > Marine > Unclassified ... | reverse complement strand
GTTATCGATAACTTTGATGGATTCCAAACTTTGACAGTTTGCATCAACTATTGTTGTATTATTGAAATAATTATATGATATTATTACTAATTATATTATGTATACCTTATATTACTTCAACGTTAATCCACTGACATAAGCAGCAGACTGTATCATATATTTAATTAATGATTCATATTACTACATTATTTTATGTTGCATTTATGCTACAACACGTATCATAATACTGCAAATATCACTAATATGCTCAGTAAAACACTATTTAAAACTGTAGCTTAAAGTATAAATTTTATCATATAAATTGAGGCTTAAGGTTATTAGCTAAGATAACTGAAAGGAGATTCAACGGTGTCTCTAAACTATCTAAATTATGTATTTAAGATTATTTACGTCAACATACTTTATTGAAGCTAATTATGCTTGTTGCATAAAAAACAATTTGAGTTAGAACAATTAATAGTGGAATTATCCAAGCATTGAAAATCTTATGATAAAATGAACTCCTTGTTCCGTTATCAGTTGCAGTGTATTTCAAATAGATTAATCTTTTAGCACAGATAGTTCTACGTCTGTCTGATTTATTAGTAATTCCAAAGGTCATTACAATTTTCGCCCAACTAAATATTCATCGGTAATTTATTATCTTGAATATGCAGGAGTAGCATAAAACATATTCACCTCTCTAAGCAGTACATTCACTCGAATCCCTGTAACTAATAATAAGCCACTCCTCTTGTTTTGTCGAATGTTCCTTGATCAATAGCGTATGCAAAGTTAAATCAATCTTTATTGCGGATAATTGCAAATCAGAGTAACATTTAGGGCTATGAAACCAATATGGCCTTACAGTAGGTTTTATGTTTCATTTGACGAGATTTACTCTGGCTGTATAAAGTCTAGACCACTATTCATTTTAAATTTGCGCAGACTAAGGCTCTGCCATAAAAAATCAATTAAGAGTGGTGGGTTCACAAAACGAGTATCAAGCTTTATATATGTCATTCCATCAACCTACACGGGTTGATTTTCGGTTTTAAAATCATTCAATAACTAAAAGCAATGGGAATTATGGTAAATACTAACTTAACTAATCAAAACATTGCTGAAATAGTACCTAGAGACTTAAATATTGACAAAAATACATTTAGAAAAGCTACGGTTGCAGTTGTTATTTGCTCTTCCTATCCTATGTTGGTTGTAGGTTGCTATTTTGGTCTAATTCCTTGGAATATTGAAAGATTAAATATTGATGAATCTGATCTTGGTTTTGCTATTTTAACTTTTGGAATATTTTTTTTAATTTCTAATCAAATAGCAGGAAGGATACTTGTTCCAAAATTTGGCACAAAAATAGTGATGACTATAGCAATGACGATAATATCTTTTTCAACTATTTTATTAGTTACGATACCTGAATATTATCTGCTTTTGTTAGCTTCTATTCCGGCTGGGATAGGATGGGGTTCATCTGGACCTATAGGAAGTATTCATGCGCAATTAATTGAAAGGCATTCTGGTCGCATTGTTGCCCCCTACTATGCAATGGGGTTTAATATAGGTATTTTTGTTGGAGGAGGATTAGCTGGATTAATTTTGAGAAATAACATTACTCCATCTACTGTTTTTATAGCTTTATCTGTATTTTCAATTTTTGTTTCAATTTTTGTCTACAAGAATGGATTACCTAAACATCTCGATTTTAAAGGTGATGGTGAAAGATTAAAATTACCAGAAAAAAAAATATTAATTTTTGGTTTCCTACTTTTTGTAATCTTTGGTTCAGGTGGAATTATTATCGATTGGTCAGCCTTATGGTTTTCAAAAGAGCTCAAGACACCCCTATACTTATCGAGCATGGGATTAATGTTTTTTAGCTCTGGAGCTATATTTGCTAATTTATTTTCAAATCAATTGATTAATATTTTTTCTGAAAAAGTGGTTGGCTGTTATTTTGTAATAATTGGCTCTCTTTTATTATTCATTGCCGTAATTTCATTTAATATTTATTTTATATTAGCAGCTTTTTTCTGTTATGGTTTTGCTACAGCAAATTTTGTCCCAATAATAATCCGACAAGCTGTTAAACAATCATCTGAAAGTATACCAACTACTGTTACTAATTTGACAACCATGGGGTTTTCTTCATTTCTCATTGCACCTGCAATAGTAGGTTTTGTAGCTGAAACATTTTCTCTAACTATAAATATGTACGCCTTATGTATCGTAGTGTTTTTTGCGGGTAGTGTCTTTTTAACAAAGTTTAAACATAACTAAAGAATTGGTTTTTATATATTAGAATAATGCTTATCAGCAATTAGAATTACTCTCATAGTATTGACTCATATAATATAATGTAACCACCTTACCCATTCATTCTAATCAGACAAAATTAAGTAAATATGAGGTTAATAATAATATCAAGCCAGAAACGCAAATCATTTCATGTGATTTTTAATCACTGATCTTTAAATTCATATTTTTGATATTATCCATTCGTATCTAAAAGCCCATTTCCATTGAATGTTATAATTTTTGAATTTTAATTCATTAGAATAATTAATTAATTCTTTCTTTTTAAATCCTCTTAAAATGGAGATCAACCCATCATCTCTAGACATCTTATTCAATTTAAAGACAAAACATATAACTTGAAATAATCTATAAGCAATGGCATTTCTGTGTAAATCGTTAATTACAATTCCTATCTTAGAATTGGTATAAAATACATTCAACAAATTAATAATTTGATTGTCTTTAAAATGATGTAACGTTAAGGTGCACAAGACGATATCATATTTTAATTCTCTGAAAGGTTCTTCAAAAATATCAAGACATAAAAAACTTATGTTGGAGTAATTTTCAGACAATTGTTTAGCATGATTAATTGTAAAATTATTTGCATCAATCCCGATTAAGTGAAAATTTAAGTTGTTTTTATTTCCATAATCTGCCAATTTTCGCAATATTTCTCCATTACCACAACCTACATCTAATATGGTTATTATTTCATTTTTTGAAATATTACGAATAAATTTTTGCACACCACATAGCGTTAAACTATTTCCACCCAAGAGTTGATTTATTTTGGCAATTTTGTCCAGAGCATCTCTAAGAATTTCTCCTTTCATGGAAAAATCATCCATTTCTTCATCTTTATCAGTTCTGAATTTGGTATTTAGAAACATTTTTGTGTCAATTATGTGTTTGTTTTTAATTTTTTTATTTTAATAGAAAGTAAAAGACGAAAGCAAATTAAAATTTGAGTTAAGAATAAAATGGAAAACAATCTAAAGAGAGTCACCACAATAATTATGCTTCATTAACATTAATAAGTGGCTTGTATTACAATTGACTGTCTTAGAAATAATTCTCATACTGCGATATAAAAAGTACAAAAAGCCTATTTATATCATCCAATTTACGATTTAAAATAAGCCTAATAAATCATTATTTATTTACTATTTTTTTCTGATCATTACTTACAAAATCTATTCATCAAAGCTACTTTCACCCATGTAAGTATTCCTTCGTTAGTATTAACTTCTCAGAATGTGCAGGCGAAACATAAAACACATTACCTTCTCCAAGCATCCTAATCATACTAATCCCATTAAATAGTAGAGTATTCATCAGTTTTTTGCCGAATCTTCCTTGGTACGTAGACTAGGCCGAGTTAAATCAATCTGTATTGCCCATTACGGTTAATCAGAGTAACATCTAAGACTCTTTTACCAATATTGGCTTAGTGGGTATTTTAAGCACATTTGAAGGATGTAGTTAGGACTGACTAATTTCAGTTAGAAGATTAATATTATAAGTAAACGTCTGTTATAAAGCTTAAACTGATAGCTTTAAAAGTTATTTTAATTACTAATACTTAAAAATATCACAATTTTCTGGATAAATATAGCAAGTACGTGGTTTATGGTCGGTCTCATATGGTTCGTTCAAATAGTTCATTACCCTCTCTTTGGCTATGTAGGTTCAAAAGAATTCGGAACATTCCACGAAAATCATAAAATTCTTATTACACCCGTCGTAGGAATCGTGATGATTGTGGAATTAGTAACAACAGGAATTTTAGTTTTCCAAATTCCTATGGGAATCCCAAACTGGACAGCAATAGTTGGATTAATTCTATTAGGACTTATTTGGTTCTCTACTTTATTTTTGCAAATTCCATATCACAACAAGTTAAGTTCTAAATTTGATGATAATGTACTTATGATGCTTTTAAATACAAATTGGATAAGAACTATATGCTGGAGCCTTAGAGGTATTATGGTATTGATAATGTTGGATATGTTAATGAAAACAAATAACTTATAAAAGGAAGGTAGTGTCACAAAACTGGTATCATATTTTATTATATATCATCCCCTCAACCTACACTGTAGTGAAATTCTGTTTTTAAACTTTGAACAACTAAATCCAACCGGAAGAATTATGGCAAATACTAATTTAACTAACCAAACGCAGATGTTAGTTGAAGAGCAAGTTAACTCTGGTGAGCATCTGGAAGCTGCAAAAAAGGCTGGCTATAAGGTTTCTCCGGCATAGAAAAGTAGTTGTGCTAACCATTATATTTTATTCTTTCACGTCAATAAGGAGTGAGGGGATTAATTCATTTTTGAGATTGTCCGATGGCTTTACAAAAGTTGGTGAAGAGATTCTTACAGTTATTATTGAAATTCGGCATCATCTCAGCAGCCTTTTGTTTTAGATCCTTCAAAGCTTCTTTTCCAAGAGACTTTTCCAAAGCGTTCCGATAGGCAGGTACTGCACTCCAGTTGTCTACTGTGTCCGGTTCAACTTCAACATGATATTGCATCGACCAGGCACTGTTTCCTACCCTCATAGCCTGAACCCGGCAAATGTCTGATGACGCAAGAACAAATGCATCTTCAGGAAGTATTTCAACCTGGACTGAATGCCACTGCAAACAGAACTGACTCCGCCCCATCCCATAAAAAATTGGATCATTGAGACCTTTTTCAGTTAGTTCTACTTGGGAAATGCCAATTTCCGGAGGTTTTTGGTGACCACACTTCCCACCCAGTGCATCGGCCAATAGTTGGTGCCCTAAACAAAGACCGAGATATGGACGTTTAAATTCTTTAACCCATAATCTAATCGCCTCTTTCTCCTGAATCAACCAAGGATGTTCCTCCACATCCCAGACGTCCATAGGTCCTCCCATTACCCATAGTGCATCATATGGATTAAGGTCAGGAATTGGTTGCCCCTGATCGAGTTCAACTACATCCCACTTTACACCAAGTTCATTAAGGTGTTTGCGAAACATCCCTGGATGTTCACATTCTATGTGCTGAAAAACAAGTATGTGCATTATTGTCTCCTATGGCATTACATATTTATTGAATGACAGAAAAGAGTCTGTCAAATGTACTCAGTCTTTAGAATTATACTTTCAGAATTGGACATAGTTCATCTAAATAATTATTACATTTTATGGTATACTTATCATACCACCAAGCCTAAATCATTGTGGCTCTTCCACTATTTTGTATAGCGTACCACTAAGGCTTGTAACATAGACTTCATAGTTTTCATCATAACCAAATGTAGAGAGTTCACTAACTGACGTAAGTGACTTCTGTTCACCAATTGTTGCTGAAGTTTTGTCGTACCTCAATCCCCTGATCGTCGTTTTTACATAATCACCGTATAGGTAAACACCACATAAATCTGGTATTTGAGATCCACGATAAACTACACCTCCAGTTATTGAATACCAGCCATCGCCAGAGTGAGTATGTGTAATAATCGGTGCCTCATAGTTTGTTATGTTACAAGTGGTACCAAATGTGGGGTTGCAAATATCGCCTTCAACAACACGCCATCCATAATTAAGTCCTTTTTTTACAACATCTATTTCTTCCATCCTACCTTGACCCACGTCACCCGCATAAAGGACGCCATCAAGAGGGTCGAAACTGAATCTCCATGGATTTCTAAATCCAGATGACCAAATTTCACGTCGTGTTCCTGAAGAGCCAGTCCAATTTGGATTATCTAAAGGTATTGAATACTGCAATCCAGGATCAAAATGATTAACATCTATTCTTAAAATTGCCCCCAACAAATTAGATATATCTTGTGAATTGTCTTCAGGATCATCTCCATAACCACCGTCACCCATTCCAATATACAAATAAGGATTGTCTTCAAGACCAAAAGCAATCTGACCACCATTATGATTTGAATATGGTTGATCGATTTCCATGAGAATCCTTTCACTATCTTCTAGTTTGATAGTTTTGTTCTCTGTAAATTCAGAAATGATTGTACAACGGTTACTTTGAGTACATTGGTTGCTGACACTGCTATCTGAAACATAGTTAACATAAAACTTACCATTAGTAGAATATTCTGGATGAAAAGCCATGCTTAAAAGACCCATCTCACCCGAATTTTTGACACGGTTACTAATATCTAAATATGTATTTGATTGAATCATACCATTTAGAAAAATCTGAACAGTTCCTCTTTTTTCAACAATAAATAGTCTACCACTACCGTCACTGGCGTTGGTAACATGAACTGGCTCTGATAAGCTTGTAACTATAGACAGTGCCGTCACATCAGGAATGGCAGGAATTATTCCAGTTAATTTACAAATTCCAGTCAGATTATCGGCTGAAGAGCTGTTTCCTGTAGAACTGTTTTTATCTGAAGCATTGCTTTTAGAGGTCCATGAAAGCATCAAGCTAAGGATAATTAGCAACAAGGCTGCAGAAAAATGTAAAGTAAAGTTTTTGTTCATTAGTTTCATAATCCAAGAGTGTGTTAAATCGTTCTGTATTGCACCTAGCTGCCAATCCAAGTAACATTTAAGGCTAGTAAACCTATATTTCTTTAGAGCCAATTTTGGTTCTTTTTCCTAAATTAGCATAAGTTAAACTTATTATACTCAAATAAAATGAAGTTTAAAAATGTTTAAATGGTTCGAATCAAGACTGAATCCTTATCCTCCGGAAAAACCTGGTACGCCACCAAATGGAATTTTAGCTTTCTGCTGGCACTATTGCAGTTCCGCATGGCCGTGGTTGGCACTGATGTCTTTACTGACTGCTTGCATTTCCATAAGTGAAGTCTACCTCTTCGGTTTTCTGGGCAATATTATTGACTGGTTAGTGGTAAGTGATCGTGTTGGTTTCATTGAACGTGAAGGACATAGACTTTTCTGGATGGGAAGCTTCATTATTGTGGGCCTGCCATGCATTGTACTGTTTCAATCACTTATAATCCATCAGACTCTTCTTGGAAACTTTCCAATGATCGCCCGCTGGCAGATGCATCGATATCTGCTTTTTCAGAGCATGAGTTTCTTTACAAATGAATTTGCTGGAAGATTGGCTACCAAGGTAATGCAGACTTCATTGGCCATACGAGAAAGTGTGATGAAAATGCTTGATGTCTTCGTATATGTCACAGTCTATTTCCTGTCCATGATGGTTTTAATTGCAAATTCTGAATTGCGTTTGATACTTCCTCTTCTCTTGTGGATGTTAGTCTACATTTCTTTGATAATTTTCTTTGTTCCAAAACTGAAAGTTGTCTCAAAAGAACAAGCAGATTCTCGATCTTTAATGACAGGACGAGTTGTAGATAGTTATACCAATATTGCAACTGTGAAGCTGTTTTCCCATGCACTTAGAGAAGAAATTTATGCGAAAGAAGGAATGGATTCTTTTCTAGGAACAGTTCATCGACAGATGCGCCTTGTCACCTTATTTAATTTTTTTGTTTACTTCAATAATGTTTTACTAGTATTTGGTATATCTGGACTTGCAATCTGGTTGTGGATTTCTTCTTCTGTTTCAGTTGGTTCGATTGCCATAGCAATTGCCATGTGTTTAAGAATAAATGGCATGTCTCAATGGATTATGTGGGAAGTTTCAAGTTTGTTTGAAAATATAGGTGTTGTCCAAGATGGCATGAAAATGATGGCCAAACCACAAGAAGTGGTTAACGTCTCTGATGCAAGAGAAATTAAAGTTAAAGAGGGGCGATTAGAGTTCGAAAACATCAGTTTTCATTACGGTCGTACTGGTGGAATTATAGACAACTTTCACTTGAGTATTTTTGGTGGGGAAAAAGTAGGAATTGTCGGAAGATCTGGTTCTGGCAAGAGCACTCTACTGAATTTGATACTACGTTTTTATGACTTAGAATCTGGTCGAATCCTCATTGACGGACAGGACATCTCAACTGTACTTCAGGAAAGTTTACGAGCTAACATTGGTGTTGTATCCCAGGATACCTCATTGCTCCACAGATCAATTTACGACAATATCGCATATTCTTCTCCTGATACGAGTAAAGAAAAGGTGTTTGAGGCAGCTAAAAGTGCCAATGCTTGGGAATTCATTCGGGATTTGGAAGACTATCAAGGACGCACTGGCATGGAGGCACATGTAGGTGAGCGGGGTGTTAACCTTTCAGGTGGTCAACGTCAGCGCATTGCTATTGCAAGAATGTTCCTTAAGGATGCTCCTATCCTAATTCTTGATGAAGCCACCTCAGCTCTTGATTCTGAAATAGAAGCCGTGATTCAGGAAAATTTATTCAAACTGATGGCAGGTAAAACAGTAATTGCAATTGCCCACCGACTTTCCACTATTGCACAGTTGGATCGTCTTGTAGTTATCGAAAAAGGGAATGTCGTTGAATCTGGAACTCATGAGGAATTAGTCAATAATTCCCTGATCTATTCAGACCTATGGGCGCGACAGTCTGGAGGTTTTCTAGCACCTGAAGAATATCTAAAACCGCATTCCAATCCAATAAATACACTTTAAGTCTATTCACAAATTCAAGAGTAATAAGTATTCAACTACCCATATAATAATCCAAAGTGCGCAGTTCCTTGTGTCAAATACCATAATATGGTTAAAACGCTCACTCAGCTTGCATGGTAACTACTGAGACTGAATGAGCAGAAGCCCTGACCCGAAAGAATCGATGAAAGTGAGTGGTGTCGCAAAACGGGCATCAAGCTTTATACATATCATCCCATCATCCGACACGAGTACGATTTTCAGTTTGTTACGTTTTTTTACTCCAGCTAAAGAACTATGTCTAAGACAGATTTAACTAACGAAAACATTGCTGATATAGTAATGTTTTTAGTGAAACTTCGGATTTGGTAGAACATTGTGTTGAGCTAGGTGAAGAAGTAAGGGCTGGCCAAGTTATTGCTAAAATTGATTATATTGAACGAACAGGCTCACCATCTCAAGAATACTATGTAAGTATAGATGGTAGCTATTCTGGACGCTACTTTTTGGATTAATTATTCCTTGTGACTGCCTTGGTGTTATCGCAGTTCAGCTATAGAATCAAAACTAAACTAAATAGATTATTAAGGAGACTCTAAATGAATGCTTTATTTGCATCAGATAATGTGACTTGTGCATGCCCCGAAGTTATGGAGGCAGTTGTTGCAGCTAATTCTGGTATCGCTGAATCTTATGGAGATGATGATTGGTCGTCTAGTTTACAAAAGACATTGTCAGATATTTTTGAAACTGCTGTAATCGTTTTTCCTGCAGTAACAGGAACAGCCTCGAATGCACTAGCCCTTTCTGCATTAGCTCCAGTGTTTGGTAAAATCTACTGTCATGAACTTGCTCACATAAATACAGATGAATGTGGAGCGCCAGAATTTTTTACTGGTGGTGCTAAGTTGATCCCTCTGCGAGGTACTAATGGAAGAATTGACGCTAGTGACCTTTCCCAAACTATAAGAGGAACTGGAAATGTCCATGTTCCACAACCTGCTGTTGTTAGTATTACTCAATCATGTGAAACTGGAACTATATATCAACTCGATGAAATTGTCGCTATTTCTAAAACTGCTCATGAACATGGGCTTAGAGTTCATATGGATGGAGCACGCTTTGCTAATGCTTTAGCTTCACTTAATGTTAGTCCTGCTGAAATGACGTGGAAATCGGGCATTGATGTTCTTACATTAGGTGGAACAAAAAATGGGTGTCTTGCTGCAGAAGCAGTTGTGTTTTTTAAGCCAGAGTTAGTAGGAAATTTTCCATTCTTGCATAAAAGATCTGGTCAACTTCTTTCAAAAATGCGCTTTATTTCATCTCAGCTAGAAGCCTATTTATCTGATGATGTATGGCTTCGTAATGCTCGTCATGCGAATGCTATGGCTAAAATATTGAGTGAAGGATTAGCTTCTTTTTCAAATATCAAACTTGCATATCCAACACAATCAAATGAAGTTTTTGTTCACCTTCCTCGTGAGGTTATAGCCTACCTTAATAATGCTGACTACGATATTAATGAAGACGAGCTCGATGGCAAAACAGTTAGATTTGTTACCGCTTGGAATTCTGAGTTAAAAGATATTAATGCTTTACTAGAGACTTTAGCTCAAAAATACTAAATTTATATAAGGATTAAAAACTCTTTCCAGGCTATCACAGTTAAGTATAGACCATGACAAATGATCGTTTGCTTTATCGACGCGGCATATTGCAGCTAGTGGCATCAGGTTTTTTCCTGAGCACGTCTGGTATTGCACTTCGCATAATCGAACAAGCTAATAGCTGGCAGATTCTTTTTTACCGATCCATTGCCTTGAGTGTCACGATTCTGCTAATCTTGGTTTTTCAGAAACGCTCAAGGTTTTTTGATGAATTCCGTGGACTGGGCTGGAATGATTTTTTACTAGCAGTATTTCTCGGAACAGGATTCGTCGCATATGTATTTGCTCTGCTACATAATACTGTAGCCAATGCACTTTTCATATTTAGTTGTGCTCCTTTTATAGCCGGTTTTTTGGGTTGGATACTATTGGGGGAACGGGTGGCAACGCGGACATGGTATGCCATTGGTGTTGCTATGGTTGGTCTTGCAGTTATGGTTATCAGTGAACTGACTGTTAGCCATTATCTCGGTACAATGCTTGCCTTGTGGATTCCAATTTCCTATGCCGCATCGATAATTGCTGTAAGGAGATCTAAACGAGATAATATGCTTGTGGCACTGTGTCTTGCAGGTATAGTTGCTGGAGGACTATCTGCTATCTTTGTTACTGATTACGCTCTGACATCTCGGGATTTGATTATATCTCTTTATCTAGGTGTATTCCAAGTTGGCGTGGGCTTCACACTGGTAGTGCTCGGTTCACGCTACGTACCCGCAGCACAAGTCGGATTACTGGCGCTGGTTGAACCGATTTTAGCACCAGTATGGGCCTGGATGGGAGTTGGGGAGGTGCCTGGCACGGCGACTATCGTCGGAGGAACAATAATATTCTTGGCAATATTCAGCGACGGTATCCTGAACATAAAGAGCTCTGATAGTCAGTCAGCTTAGTTTCCAATTACGCAAGTGAGAATGCTGGCACAGGCTTTTGCAATAACGGTCAGGAATGTCCTTGGTTATCCTCATTACCGACTGGCCTTGATAGCCACGCCATCCAACCACATCATATACCGTGTACTCCGCCTCTCAAGTGCGCTTGGTGGCAACCCAGGCATGAATGGTAAACCAACCTCGCCAACCCCATGTATCGGCGTCATAGACCAGTAAAACAGCTTCCTTTGTAACTGAAGGACGCGGGACCATGTCCGCTGATTGACGACTAACAGTACGCCAGGTTTTGCCTGGATAACAACTGGACAGGCTGAAGCAAGTCAAGACGAGATATGTCAATATTCTTAAGTGCTTCATGAAGTGCAAACCAAAAATATGTTTTTCATTAGTTCTCAATGGCGAGAAGGGAGCGATACAAGTTTATTGATAATGAATGTTTATTATTTAATAATTAAGATATAATCATTTGTGTTATTTAGATTTTAATTCCCATGTGACGGATGATTAAGTTAATTCTGACAGTTTAGTGTGTACAATATTTTAAGCTATATATAATTTTAAAGTATAATTTTTTCTAGATATACATTAATTGAGAAGTATGTTGATTACAATCTGCAAACATGAATAGTCTTGCTTTTAGTCTTTGGTTAAGTTCCGGAATTTTCTTGATTGCCGTTGAGTTTCTTGTCCCTGGTTTGGTTATGGTCTTCGTGGGGCTTGGTGCTTTGACTGTGGCGTTAGGTATGCATTTTGGACATGTTGATGGAGTTCTCGAGCAATTTATAACTTTTTTTGTAGGCTCAATAATATATTTATTAACTCTTCGTTTTTTAGTTCTTAGATTTGTTCCATCAGCTAGCAGAAAAGAAAATATTGATGAAGATGAAGAAGTTATGGGCTCGATTGTTGAGCTAGTTGTAGACATAAACCCCGGTGAATTTGGACGGGTTGAGCATAGCGGAAGCACCTGGCAAGCCCGTGCAGAAGGAGACCAGACAATTTTAAAAGGTGAACAAGTTAAAATTATTGGACGAGACAATATTACATGGATTGTCCAACAAACATAGGAAAGGAGTGATGAAGTGTTAAGTATCTATTCAGGAATTATAATATTAATTTGTTTTATTGTTTATAAGACAATTATTATTGTTAGTGAACGTGAAAATATCATTGTTGAAAGACTTGGGAAATATCAACGGACACTTGTTCCTGGTATATATTTTTTAATTCCTTTCATTGACTTTGCTGCTTATCGGCAAGAGATGAGAGAACAGGTAATTGACATTCCCTCCCAAAGTGTTATTACGAAGGACAATATTCAAGTTGAAATTGATGGACTTTTGTATCTGAAGGTAATGGATTCTAAGAAAGCTAGTTATGGGATTGGAAATTACTTGGCAGCTAGTATTAATCTTGCTCAAACCACAATGAGATCAGAAGTCGGAAAAATAACATTAGGGGCAATATTTTCAGAGAGAGATGAAGTCAATGCGAATATAATCAGTGAAATTGATAAAGCTTCTGACCCATGGGGAGTTAAGGTTTTACGCTATGAAATCAAGGATATTGCACCCTCACAACATGTTGTCGAAACTTTAGAAAAGCAGATGGAAGCGGAAAGAGAAAAACGAGCTGAAATTACCAGGGCAACTGCGGAAAAAGAAAAGTTAATAAATGTTTCTGAAGGGAAAAGGCAAAGTGCCATTAATATTTCTGAAGGCGAAAAACTAAAACGGGTTAATGAAGCAAATGGCAGGGCTGAAGGAATTAAGCTCATTGCTGATTCGACTGCACAAAGCTTGGAGCTTGTAGGGGCGTCGATCAACCTTCCTGGTGGTGATGAGGCATTGAAAATGCGTATTATAGATCAGTATATAGACCAACTTGATGAAGTTCTCGAAGGTGGAGATATCTCTCTTTTTCCAGCCAATCTGGCTTCGTTAAAAGGGATCATAGATGAACTTAAAGGAAACAAATCCACTCTAAAAGAAGGTAGTCATGACGATAGATAATCTTATATTTTTACTAATTGTAGGTGTCCTTTTTCTTTATATCATTCTGGCCTTAGTCAGGTCTTTGCGTTTGGTTCCCGCTCGTATGGAATTTATTGTGGAAAGATTCGGGCGTTACCACACCACTCTAGACGCAGGTTTCCATTTTCTGATTCCTTTCGTTGATAAAGTGGCGTTTGTCCAAGATTTAAAAGAGCATACCATGGACGTCCCTTCCCAGACTTGTTTCACAAAAGATGAAATTCAGGTTGAGGTCGATGGAGTTATTTACTTACAAGTTGTTGACTCACAAAAAGCCAGTTACGGTATCACCGATTTCCAATACGCGTCCATTCAATTAGCACAAACCACAACTAGAGCAATTATTGGTACTTTGGATCTTGATCGAACCTTTGAAGAAAGAGAGGCCATCAGTGGGAAGGTTGTTGCTGTGCTCGATAGTGTGTCAGCAAAATGGGGTGTTCGGATTTTAAGATTTGAAATAAAAAATCTCGTCCCGCCGGAATCTGTTCGCCAGTCCATGGAAAAGCAGGTGACTGCTGAGCGAAACAGGCGTGCCATTTTAGAGAAGAGTGTTGGCGAAAAGCAGTCCTTGATTAATACTTCTGAAGGTCTTATGCGTGAGCTTATCAATAATTCAGAAGGTGAGATGCAAAAGCGTATGAATGAAGCCAGTGGAAAGGCTTCAGAAATTTTATCTCTAGGTAAGGCAACTGCAGAGTCAATTAAAAAGATAGCAAATGCGATTAGTGGTCCAGGGGGCACAGAAGCTGTTAAGCTAGAGCTAGGGCAAAAATACATCAAGTCACTTACCAAGTTAAAGTCTAATGGTAATAACGTGATTATGGGAGGGAACCTCGCTGATATGAAAGAAATGCTTAAAGGTCTTGATATCGAAATATAGAGCTTTTCTACGAGTCAGACTATATCACAAGTTAAGTCTGACTGTTCACAGGGGAAGTGTGGAGGGTCTCTGTAGGTGACTCCGTTGAATTGGTATGATGTTCCAGAAGTCATCGAAGTCCAAGTGTTTCCATCAATTGAAGTTAGATTCTAAAATCACAGCCTAGTTGAAACACGCAATCCCCACGTATGACTCTGGCAGGAATTCTTTTGCACACAACCACACCATCCGCCTCAAAATAAAGAGGTTCAGATGGTTTTCCAGGTGTTTCAGGGAAATGTGTATATCCTGCGACTTCTCCCTTCATTACTTCATCTCCTAAACCTTTGACTGGCTCAAAAACTCCTTCCTCCATTGCATAGCAGTAGTAACTGAAATCAGGTGCGTGGAGCATCCGGTTTTTTCCTGCTGGTATTTGCGTTTTGTCTTGTATCACTCCACAGGCTTGGAGAAATCGCTTAATACCTCGTTCACAGATTTGCAAGCACTCCGGAGATACTGTGCCACTGCCGCCCAATTCCGTCCCAATTGAAACAACATTGTTTCTCGAGGCTGCTTGATTTGTCGTTCCATCTGCATGTCCCGAGGGGAAAAAGAAGGAATAAGGTGCTGCAAAAGCTTTCATCAATTCTTTCATTTTCTTCATTTGCTCTTTGTCCTCTACGACGGCGGAAACCGCGCTTGGCACATAATGTAGTGAGGAACCACCACTGTGCAGGTCAAGACTATAGTCTGCAATACTGAATAACTCGGATTCAATATAATGAGCGATCATGAAGGATGGCGAACCATCTGGATCTCCAGGATAAATCCGGTTCAGGTTTTGTTCATCAATCGGGGAAGTCCTTAGTCCTGCTTTAGCAGCAGGGAAATTTGCCATAGGAACAATAATGACTCTGCCCTGAATCTCTACTGGTTTCAATTGATTGATCAGCTTCGATAGTGCGACCTGTCCCTCATATTCATCTCCATGGGTTCCTGAAATAAGGAGGGCCGTTACCCCACTTCCATTCTTGATGCAAGCAATAGGAATGGGTAACCAACCATAAGCAGATCGGTGGACGGAGTGTGGCAATCGAATATATCCTGTTTGCTTTCCGTTTTTTTCAAAATCAATAGTAGTATACAACTTAGAAGGTCTTTTCAACATTTGATCAACATCTATGCTAGGTTACTAAAAAAAACATTATTATCAGCTAAATTTATTCATTCTGCAAGTTCATCTAGCTAATCCATCTCAAACAGGACCGTGTAAAACACTTCAATGAACACCTATTAATTATCTCGACAAATCCTTCTATATTTGTAAAAATTCACATTCCTAATAAATCTTATAATTAAGACAAGCAACTCGATGCCAGCTAATTCAGCAAACCCCATTCAAGCATCAGAAGTCGTTTTACCCTGTGCAGAATTGGAATCCACCCTTGCGTTTTTCACTGAGAATCTTGGGTTTCAGATTAATGCTATTTTTCCAGCTGATGCACCCATAGTGGCTGTAATCAGCGGGCATGGAGTACGTCTGCGTTTGGAACGAGGAGGTTCCGGCTCCCCTGGTAAATTGCGCCTGCTTTGCCGTAATCCTGAAGAATTTGCGGAGGGAGCCACCGAATTGACCGCACCCAATGGAACATGTATCGAAATCGTGGAAGCGGATCCGCCACTGGTACTTCCTCCGGAACAACAGTCTTTTGTACTGAACCGGTATAGCAACGATGCTTCGTGGGAAGTCGGTCGTGCCGGAATGAATTACCGTGATCTGATTCCGAATCGACAGGGTGGACGCTTCATCGCTTCGCACATCCGCATTCCAGAAGGCGGCCCTGTCCCGGACTACGTCCATTTTCACAAAATACGCTTTCAGATGATTTACTGCTATAAGGGCTGGGTACGTGTGGTCTATGATGAACAGGGACCACCGTTCGTGATGCATCCAGGAGACTGCGTGCTGCAACCGCCGCAAATCAGGCATCGTGTGCTGGAAAGCTCAGCTGGCTTGGAAGTACTTGAAATTAGTTGTCCTGCAGAACACGAAACATGGGCCGATCCTGATCATGACTTACCAACTACAGAAGTACGCCCCAACCGTGATTTTGGTGGGCAGAATTTCGTTTTAGACCAGGCAGTTCAGGCTGAGTGGAGTCCGTGGCGAATGGAAGGATTCGAATTTAGGGATACCGGAATCGGAACTGCCACTAAAGGTTTAGCCGGAGTTCGGGTAGTGCGCCCCTTGAATGGTTCCAAACCTCTGGTGTGCACTCACAGCGGAGAGTTTTATTTCTTTTTCATACTTGATGGTGGATTAACACTCATCTGCGAGGGACTCGGATCCCAAAGGATGGAGGCCGGAGATTCCTGTGTTATCCCTGCTCAGCAACGTCACTCCCTCACGGACAGTTCGGACAACCTGGAATTACTGGAGGCCACATTTCCAGCAGAACTTGAAACACAGCTTCATTCAATGTCCGTAGAATCCCTGATGAATATTGAACATTAAACTGCGTGTTGAAATAGCGGCACTAGACAGCAGAGATCTTGCATCTCAACCAAGGCAGAATTATTAAAAAGACATTGTGCTCCATACTAAATTGGTAGTACAATTCTTCAGTACATTTTTTAGAAAGTTAAAATAATTAACCATGAGAATATTTATTGTAGCAATTGCACTAGTAGTCTTAGGATGTGGGACAACTGATCCAACTGCACAAAAAGAAAAAGAAGTTGGTTACTGGGGAGAACAAAGTTCATCTGGCAAATCATTGAAATGGACGTGCACTAACTCACTAACGTTTCAAGATACTTGTAGTAAGCAACGTGAGACAAAACATACTGATGAAAACTGGTTGGATGCTATTTGGGACCTTTTGAAACGTATTTAGTAAAAGAGATTATGATAGCTGTAACATTTTCCACAAATAATCATTTTGCATTGGGATAATATTGATCTCAAGAAAATGAGATTACTTTAATTCACAAAATTTAAAAATTATTGATAATGGATGACATAAACATTTTCGTAATTCTTCTGAATTGCGCTTATACAGTTTGGCTAGCGGCTTTTATTGCAAAAGATATAGTCTGGCTGAGGTTATTAACAGTTGCAGGGAATTTTATAGTTCTTCCATATTATTTATATTTCTTTGAGTCCCCTTTGTGGAACCCCATTGTCTGGGTAGCTATCTACACTACAATTAATTTAGTGATGCTCATCATCATTTACCTAGAAAGTAGGTCAGTCAAACTAAGTGACGAGGAACAGAAGATATATGATCTAATATTCAAATCTATTGAACCAAGAGTATTTAAAAAATTGATCGATCATGGTTCTTGGGAGGAACTCCAACCTGAAGTAAAACTTGTCAACCGTGATTCAGAACTGGAAAGCCTTATGCTTGTCGTAGAGGGAGAAGCTGAAGTAGTGCTAAAAAATGGAGAACATCTAATTATTCCTACAGGTGGATTCATAGGTGAGCAGTCTTTCATCACGGGAGGGAAAACCTCGGCTGATGTCACAACCGGCAAGGAGTCAACTACCATTTTACGCTGGAATAGCCAAAAACTGCGGAAGTACCTTGCAGACAAAGTTATACTTAAGGGCACACTCGATCTGATACTCACCTCTGATTTAATCTTTAAACTCAGAGGCATGAACGATGAACACAATCAAATTAGACACTCCCAAGATTTGGAAATAAGTTAAAATAATTAAATGAGAGGATAATTTTAAAAAATTAAAAAAAACATTGTGATTACAGTCTATCATTTAAATAACTCTCGTTCCCAGCGGATCCTCTGGATGCTTGAAGAACTTAATTTGGAATACGAGATCATACGATATGAACGTGACTCAAAGACCTTGCAAGGACCAGCATCCCTTCGTGAGATTCATCCTTTGGGTAAAGCACCTGTAATCACAGATGACACTAGTGGAGAAGAGCTCGTTCTTGTGGAAAGTGGAGCCATCATTGAGTATATGATGCAAAACTATGGTAAAAACAGTTCTTTAATCATACCAAAGACTGGAAGTCAGCAAGAACGGGATTACCGTTACTGGTTACATTTTTCTGAAGGATCCTTGATGTCGCCTTTGCTGTTGCGATTGATCTTTCACCGAATAAAAACTACTCCTGTTCCATTTTTCGTGAAGCCGATTACCAAAGCTATCGCCAATAAAGTCCTTTCAGAATTTGTAAATCCAAATATTGAACGTTTACTTGATTTCATCGATGCCAGCCTGAAAGGTAAACAATGGTTTTTGGGGGATCAATTAAGCGGTGCCGATATTCAAATGAGTTTCCCTTTGGAAGCAAGCGTTGCCAGTGGTTTAATTGATGACCAGTATCCTGAAATTCAATCCTATGTTGAACGCATTCATCGACAGCCTTCCTATCAGGAAGCACTCCTTAAAGGTGGCAAATACGATTATGCATGATCGCTAAACCGGCTGAATACTCATTTTTTTATTCTTCACAAAACAGAATGTCGATAAAACCTCCACTCCCATCCGAAGAAGAGTTTTAAAAACATGGATGCCAATAACTCTCATTAGCTACTTTGTACTTGTAAACGCTGCTTTGTTTTTTCGATGCTTACATTGGGAAGTAGTGGATGAGTGTGAAAAAGTAAGCGGCCAATTCGCAGATGCCGGTTTCGAATTTGAAGCCTTTAGCAGCATACTATAAATGTGTACTCACTTGTTCTTGGTATTTTTATTAATTAGCTAGTTCATAGGATGGCTTAAGCTAAGGGAAATAAAATAGTATTGATCTATGGAATTCTTCTTGATTAGACTTGAAAAATACGGAATTACAGCAACTAAGCAGGCCTACTACCTGCTAATCATAGCGGCGTTGTGCTGGGGTCTTAATGTTGTGTTCGCACGAATGGCTGTTGGGGAAATTTCACCAATGCTGCTAGTTTCAGTACGCTGGTTTGGCACCCTCATCCTCCTGACTCTGTTTGCGGGCAGAGCCATCATAGCAGATCTACCTGCTATTCGCAGTAACTTGGGCTACACATTTCTGCTGGGTACCGCAGGATTGGGTGGTTTCGGCACACTGCTTTATTACAGTGCCTATACAACCACGGCAGTCAACATCGGGATCATTCAGGGGGCCATGCCCGCCATAGTGTTAATAGGAAGCTATTTCTTTTTCAGAACCCACGTCAGCCTCATTCAAATCGGCGGTGTTTCTATTACCATCCTTGGGGTTGTCTTTGTGAGCATTCACGGAGAGTTCGAGCGGCTGATGAGCTTGAGCTTCAAAACTGGAGATCTGCTGATGCTGATTGCCGTCTTGCTTTACGGATCCTACAGCTTAGGGCTTCGGCGGAAAAATAACCTCTCATCAATTGCGCTTTTTGCATCAGTGGTTGCTTCGGCTTTTATTTCAACCTTGCCCTTGACGATTTTTGAGTATACTTCCGGGCGTACGGTCTGGCCAGAGCTAGATGATTTTGTCCTTGTAGGGATGATCGTGCTTTTTCCTTCTTTCATTTCACAGATTTGCTTCATTGCCAGCGTGAAATTGATCGGACCCGTACGTTCTGGAATGTTCATTAACCTTGTTCCAGTTTTTGCATCCTTCTTTGCTGTCGTTATTCTGGATGAGGACTTTGAGCTCTTCCAAGGACTTTCCTTGCTTCTTGTGCTTTCCGGAATCTACATCTTCGAAAAATACAAGCCGATAACCACTTAGCTACCTTATCATTTTGACTTAACGATGAACGTAATTCCAGAGTTATCAGACGTTCATCCTCATATAATTAGACACAATTTTTGTAGTTGTTTAATGCAACGTGCTGTGACTCTTACTTATGTCCAGAACCTGATGTGAATAAGATATTTAGACTACAATGAAGTATACTCATTTAGCGCCAAATCAATACTGATCAGCTCTAATATTTCTTGCTAAATTTATGACAGATATGCGAGAATGTTTAGACATTATATTAGTATACACAAATATTTACGAGTTCTTGTAACAATGGGAAATAACAATAAATCTGATAATAAGATGTACTACCGTATGCTTGGCTCTACTGGACTCCAAGTATCTGTTCTGTCATTTGGATTCTGGGCAACATATGGGGTCAAAGATGGATTATCCAATGACGAAGGCATTAACATGGCAAAAGAATGTATGTCACTAGCTCGCCAAAATGGAATTAATCTATTTGACAATGCTGAAGCATATGGTAACCCGGCTGGTGCTGCTGAAGAGATTATGGGTGAAGCAATGGTACAGTTGCAAAAAGAAGATCCCGAAATGTGGAGACGTTCAGAAATTTTAGTGAGCACCAAGATATTTTGGGGTGGAGTTGGTGTGAATGAAAGAGGCTTATCCAGAAAGCACATTAATGAGGGGTTAGACGCATCTTTGACGCGCCTAAAAGTAAATTACGTTGATCTTTTATTCTGTCATCGCCCTGATCCTTTTACACCAACTGAAACTGTTGTCAGGTCAATGACTGATATAATCCGTTCTGGGAGAGCAACTTCATGGGGGACAAGTGAATGGTCTGCCCAACAGATTACCGAAGCATATTGGTTGGCAGTCGTACATGGGCTTGAGCCTCCCCAAATTGAACAACCACAGTACAACATGTTAAAACGGGATCGTGTGGAAAATGAGTATTATCCTCTCTATCAACACCCATATAAAATAGGGACTACAATTTGGAGTCCCTTAGCTTCTGGAATACTGACTGGAAAATACAACACTGGTATACCTGAAGGATCCCGATTAACTCAGAATGGTTACGGGTTTTTAATAGATAGTTTAGATAAGCATAAAGAAAAAGGAAACATTGAAAAGATTGTTAAGCTTGCTGATTATGCTTCATCTAATTTAGGCTGTAGCATGGCTGAACTAGCGTTAGCTTGGTGTATTAAAAACAAAAATGTTTCCACCATATTGCTTGGAATCACAAAACCAGAACAACTCAAAGAGAACCTTGGTTGCCTCTCAGTTATAGATAATCTAACTAACGAACACATGGAAGATATTGATAAAATTCTTGACAACAAACCTGAACCTTATGCTGGTTTTGGTGGAGCAGGAATGCGTCAAATAGTAACTATTTAATGCTTGGGATAAATAGTCCTAAAAATTGATTGTGTGAGTAATATAAAAGCTAAAATGACAAATCCGAAGAGGAATTAGGTTGTGAAGAGGAGTTGTTAATAATTGAACAGATAGTATCATCAAGCGAAAACTACTACACCTAGTCTGTTCAATAGTACAACCTGAGATGATGAGTGGGAGTTCTAGGAATCTATGAGCTGCTAAAAATGTTTCCGTCAACATTCACAATAATAAATACTCTTTCTATAATTATAAGATGAAATTAAGACTTATATATCCAGATATCCCATTCTGGCGAGCAGAAACAAGCAGATTAGCCTTATTTATTGGCGGAATAGAGTTTGAAGATCTTCGTCCTTCTAGAGAAGAAATTTTGGAAATGAAAACGGATGGAATATTTCCTTTCGGTCAGTTTCCTGTTCTACAAGTTGATGGTAAAACGATCGCGCAAACTGGAGCAATTGCACGTTTTTGTGGAAAACTTAGCGGACTATATCCTACTAAAGATGATTTTGCAGCAGCAAAAGTCGATGAGGTTATAGACCTTGCCACTGACATTACGATGCAGATGAGACCCGCTTTGAGGGAAACAGATCCAAAAGTTAGAATAGAAATGCGTAGGGAACTATCTACAACTATACTGCCTCGCTGGTTAGGATTTTTGGATAAATTGCTGCAAGATAATGGAGATACGGGTTTTTTAGTAGGGGATTCAATAAGTGTTGCTGATTTAGCTGTATGGCGATTATGTGCGTGGATTTCTGGAGGTATCATTGATGGAATACCCATAAACCTGTTGGAAGGGTTTCCTCTTCTATCTGCTCATCAAAGTAAAATATCCAATTTACCTAAAGTTATGGAATGGATTAAAAGGAATCATAAATAAACTCTATTCCTCTACTTGCAATACCACCATAATGTCAATCTTGTTGTCAAATTAAACATGATCAACAAAATGAGTAAAAACTGCATTTATTAAATCAATCAAAGGACAAAGAATACTTCCTAGTCCCCCCCACTAATTCCATACAAGCAGACATCCTCCATTTTTAAAAAAATACCTTATATATCAGTATCTAAAGAACACTGTGTAATAATTTTGTGCCCATAGCCATAAGACCTAGATGACTAATATCGTAAAATATCTGGTCACTTAAATGAGTATTTAACTGTTTCCCAATAAAAACGCCTATTGGAATTATTAATATTAACCATAGTGACACTGAAAGAGTTGCCACTGAGAAAATACCGATCTCAGCATAAAACGGTATTTTCGCGATGTTTATCACTAAGAAATAGATACTGAGTGTGCCAACAAATGTCTGACGTTTCAGTGCATGTGGCAACAAAAATACCTGTGCTGGTATACCACCTGAGAGTGAAACAAAGCTTGAGATACCTGAAAGTCCGCACCAGATTGCACCACGTTGAAATATTTTTCTTGATACTAAGATAGCTATTTTGGCTGAATTGTTTTTACTTGGATTTATCCTACGCCAACCATAATTGAGAGCCGTAATTATAGAGATCGAACCGATCATTCCTGTCAACATTTGCTCATTTAAATAATCGAATAGAAGCCATCCGACAAGCTCACCAAAAAGACCAAATACACACATAATCAACAAAATGCGCTTGTCAAACATTTTTCTCCAGATATAGACTACCCAAAAATCAGTAATCAAAAAAAGAGGGAGTAGTACTCCAATTGCAAGTTGTGGTGGAAGAGCAAATAGCAGAATTGGGACACTGAAGGATCCCATAGCGCCCCCAAAACCTGCTTTAGAAATTGACACCGCAAGTACTGCAAGTATTGCTAATGACCAGAAATATTCGGGAGAATTGGCCAATATCTCGAAACCATTTATTGACGACATTTATATTTATTTTATTAGAGCGGAGATATCAACTTGGAAGTTTTGCAGAGGGCTTATATCAATGTTAGTGTTCTTCATATTAGAAAATATAATATAATCTTACAGGATTTATTAGAAAATTAGCGACTAATTAGCTCGGCTATTCCGTAACCTAAGTAATCAATCATTTGCTTAAGCCTCGTATAGCCAATCATCAATCAGCCTCCTGGAAACTGACACCTTCCTAGGCAGAGACTTTCCCTGCACCTCAAAATTAAGCATCTCATTTCTTGTAAACCATTGAGCATCTTCAAGTTCAGCATCATTTAATTTTATGATTTTTGTGCATGCCTCAGCAGTAAATCCAAGCATCAGAGAGGAAGGAAATGGCCATGGCTGGGATTGCTGATAAATAATATTTTTCACAATAATTCCAGCCTCTTCATACACCTCTCTTGCGACTGCATGTTCAATTGTTTCACCAGGTTCAACAAATCCTGCCAGAGTTGAATACAAACCATCTGGCCAAATCTTCTGGCGCCCCAAGAGTACTCTGTCATCATCTTTAACAAGCATAATCACAGCAGGATCAGTACGTGGAAAATGTAGGCAAGCACATCCTTTTTTTGTACAATTGCGTTGATGCCCTCCTTTTGTTGCAATAGTTGGCGTACCACACACACCACAATATCCGTTTTTGCTATGCCAAAACATTATTCCCCTTGCATAGGCAAGGATTGAACCATCTATTCCACCAATGAGCGGGCCAATTTCACGTAAATCAGCAAATTCCCCCCATGCTGCTAAATTGTTTGTAGCTTCATTTTCTTCCAGACTGGAGATGTCTATAGCCAGATATGAAATGAAAGTACTATCCACAGCTTGTTTGCCAAGATAAACTTGATTCTTAGCAATTTCAATTAAATCTTTAGCTTCTTGAATTGATAGATAAGCAGGTACTGGAGGTGCTCCCGTCTTTACATTATTGGAAAACAGGTTCAGAGATCGCCAAATAGTAACAATACGTGTTTCAGGATTTGCTAAAACATAATCTAGACAATTATCCTTTTCACGTGTAATAACATCTCTATCAAGCCCGCCAAAACTGAAATGATTTGGAGTACGTTGTGTTAGTTCAGAGGGGGCAAAAATTATCACGTGGAGTTTTCACCTGAATAAAATGAAAATTAGATCTGTATGCCTAAATACAAGATATTAATATTATGAAAAATAACTTTGTTTTTTCAGCTCAAACTATTGCAGATATAGACTATTAAAAGTTTCAAAACATTTTAAATAAAATTAATAATATTAGTGTCTCATTTTTAGAAATATTTTTGCATAGGTCAAAATAACGTCACGGACTTTGCTCTTTTACCTGTATATTATATCTTTTTTATACTCTTAAAAACCTATCTAATTTTTTTAATTTAGCTTTGATTCTGCTTTAATATTATTTGAATTCTCAAAAGAAGTATATTTACTTAACAGTTTTATTAAACGTTCTCTTCCATCTTCAATAAGCGAGTAAAGGGTGGGGACCATGAAAAGAGTCAAAAAAGTCGCAACGCCCAGGCCATACATGATAGCAAGCGCCATCGCCTTCCAAAAACTGGCGCTTGCTGATCCAAAAACAACTGGAGAGTCACGGCTAAAATCAATGTCCATTCCCATTGCAATTGGAGCAAGGCCTATTATTGTAGTTATTGCAGTAAGTAACACAGGTCTAAACCTTACAGCAGAAGCGAGAATCATGGCTTCATTTCTGCCGAATCCTCTTTTACGTAATTTGACAACAAAATCCAGCATAACAATAGCATTATTGACTACTATACCTGCTAAAGCAACTGTTCCGACTCCTGTCATGATAATACCGAATGGACGATCATGAACAATTAATCCCAACAAGACTCCCATAACAGACATGAATACAGAAGTAATAACTATCAGAGGTAGCGCAATTGAGTTAAATTGAGCAACCATAACTATAATAATAAGTCCTATCGCAATGAGTACAGCTTTTCCTAGAAACATCTGGGTTTCCTTCCTTCCTTTGTTTTCTCCGGTGAATTTATATTGTACTCCATCAGGTAATTCTAAATCTTTTAGTGCCTGCTGAGCTTTCATCACTAGAACAGGACCAGGAACCCTAAAAGCATCCCCACTGATGGTGATAGTTCTATCAGTATCAGTATGTCTGATTGAGCCATAGGATGGGCCTGTATCTACTTTTGCTATTTCACTGAGTCTTACGGGTTCTCCAGAGGAAGTATAAATAAAAAGAGAGGATAAATCAGATTGGTTCCTTCTAAAACTCTGATCCAGTTGTACCCAGATATCATATTCTTCGGTTCCATCACGAAACACGGATACTTTTTTACCATTAAATGCTGTACGAACAGTGGATGCTATATCACGTGCGCGAAAGCCAAGCCTGGAAGCTTTATCACGATCAATAATTACTTTTAATTCTGGCCGACTTCGGTCAAAGTCATCTGAGAGATCTACAAGACCAGGAATATCTTTGATTCTTTGTTTGATTATTTCAACTGAATCAATCATTTTACTAAAATCCTCTCCTTGGACTTCAAGATTAAAGGCCTTTCCAGTCGGAGGACCACTTTGGGATTCAGCTAGCTTAACTTGTACTCCAACCATTTTAACTAATTTCTGCCTCAGATTTTTGATAATCTCAGATGGTTTTTCAACCCAGTTCTGCCAACTGGGAAAATCAAGGACAACATGGCTTAGGTAGGTTGTAGTGCTCCCAGAAGATGAGGCTCCTGACCCCCTTCGTTGGCCGACATTGGCGACTACAGCATCGAGTTTGTCCATATCGTCTTCAATGTATCCTTCTACTAAAGTTACATAGCCATCAGATATTTCAAGGGTCGTTCCCATGGGAGCTGTAATGTTTACAACAGCTTCACTAGGTTCAGTTTTAGGAAAAAATTCTACTCTTTTTCGTGGAAAAGTGTTTGTGGCATACCAATAAAACGTGCCTATAAATAAAAAAATGAAGACCATAACAGTAACAAATCTGAATCTTAAAACACCTCGAAGGGCCACCTGATAACCACGAAGAATTTTAGAGTGATCTACTAATTTAAGCTCATCAAAATCAGACGTAACTTCCTTGCTGACCTTAACCCTCATCATCGTGGAACAGAAGACAGAATTAATAATAAGTGCCACAAAAAGAGAGGAAGAAAGGGTCACAATTAAAGTCTTAGGTAGAAAACTTATAAATTCACCTGCAATACCAGGCATAAAAATCAAAGGGAAAAAAGCCGCAACAGTAGTGATCGTTGATGTTGTAACTGGTATCGCAATTTCCTTAGTTCCTAACAATGCAGCTTCGATTCGGTTTTTTCCTGCCTGTCTGTGTCTATAAATGTTTTCCACAATTACTATTGCATTATCAACCAGCAGACCCAATGAGAGAATTAGGCTAAAGAGAACAACAATGTTGAGGGTGAACCCCATTACATTGAGGATAATCATGCTAACCAGAAATGAAAGAGGAATTGCTATTGCAACTAGAAGAGCGTTACTGATACCCATTACCAAAAGAAGAACCAGAAAAACAAGGACGAACCCGGTAATTATATTGTTTTCTAGGTCTTTTACTATTTGTTGAACACGTTCACCTTGGTCTGAGAGTATGCTGAATTTAACATCTTCCTTATAATCCTTTTCAAGACGTTTAATGATGGATTTGACTTCATCTCTTATAGCCAGCAGATTTTCTCCACTACGCTTTACAATACTAAGAGATACAGATTCAAGTCCATCAAGTCTTGATTTGCTGGTGACTTCCTTGTAACTAAAGACTACCTTGGCTATATCTCTCACACGAACAGGGACCTGATTTGGTGCTGAGATAAGAGCCTCGTTAATTCCTTCAGGACTGATGAATTCTCCTGGAACCCTAATCATATATTTGGTAGGTCCCATAGTTATTGTGCCACCAGGTAAATTTGTATTTTCATTGCTTATGGCACTACTGACCTGATTGAGTGCTAATTTATAATAATTCATCTTATCAGGATTGACATAGACTCGGATCTCTTTTTCAAGACCACCTGCACGTCTTACTTCCAGAATTCCAGGGATACCCTCAATTTCTTCTTTTACTTCGTCGGCAAGCTCTGTAAGCCCCAGAAGTCCCATATCCCCTGCAAGGTTGAGAATCATTAAAGGCCGTTCTGAAAGATTGATTTCTGAAATCTGATAATCTTCTGCATCTGCAGGTAAATCCGGTTTGATCTGGTCCATTTTCTCCCGAACCTTCGTTCTTGCTTCACTTATTTCAAAATCAGAAGTGAATTCAAGGGTTAGCACAGATACACCTTCAGATGATGTTGAACTGATTTCCTCCAGATTTTTTATTGTCTTTAGTTCCTGTTCTACTTTATTGGTAATTAGAGACTCAACGTCTTCTGGAGTTGCACCGGGGAATGGAATACTGACAATCAGCAATGGGATCTGGATATCTGGAGCAGCCTCCCGTGGGATGGACTTGTAAGCTTGAAACCCAGCAATACTTATTACAAGTACCATTACGAAAACAAAAACTGGATTCCGAATTGCTATATGACTTGGATGCATAAGTGCTAAATAATTAAGAGGTTATTTCAATTATTTTATTGAACTATATTTATTTCTTCACCATCAGTTAGTTTAGTATGTCCTTCAATAACAAGCTTTTCTCCTTTACTTAACCCCATAATGACCTGGACTTTCTCTCTCTGAGTGATACCGATAGCGACCTTTCGCTGAACAGCAATACCATTATCCACAACATATACAATACGCCCCATGTCACGTTCCATGATTGCGTGCCTTGGAACGACAACCTGATCTTGATCAACTCTTTGAGTAAATGTGGCTCTAGCCAGCATGCCTGGCCGCAGTTCTCTTTCACTGTTATCAACTTCTATTTCAACCGGAAATGTCCTGTTGCTTGCGTCTGCTTCAAGGCCTATTTTCTTAACTTGTCCTTCAATCATTTTGTTCTCCAAGATGTATAGTACAATATCAACTTTTTGCCCAATCTTAATTTGAAGAATTTCCTGCTCTGGTATGTTGACTTTGACTAATATACGGTCTACATCCAAAATTTCTACCAGTCGGTCGCCCTTTCGCACAAATTCTCCTACTTTTACGAAACGTGTTTTAATAGTTCCTTTCAGAGGTGACTTGATTAAAGACTTGTTTAGATTTATTTTTGAAAGTTCTTTATTAAATGAAGCTCTTTCAGCAAAAGTCCTTGTCTGATCAAGTTGTGCATTTGGTATAAGATTCTTTTTGGCTAATTCTTCATCTCTATTAAGATTGCTCTCAGCAAGTTTTGAGTCAGCTAATGCAATTTTAAGTTTTAAACTTAGTTCTTTAGTAGAAATATCAACCAGTTTTTTATTTTGAAAAATCTCCTCACCTTCATCAAAATATATGTTCTCAATGACACCATCTATCTCTGATTTCATAATTAAGCGTTGATTAGGAAGTAAATTTCCAACATAAGTGGACTGAATATTGAGTGATTCCAAATCAACCTCATGAACACGTACATTGGTTTTCTTTTTATTATCACGATTTTTACTTGGTTTACGACGGGATGCTGTCTCACTACTAATTGGTTCTTTTTTCTGAAAATTTTTTGCCTGATCTCTAGAGCCGTTTTTACTTGATGCAGATGAACCAGAAGTGGAATTTTCGCATCCTGAAAATAATAAGGACATCAGTACAATCAGCAAATTTAATTGCCAGGTATCTTTCATGGAATTCATAATTGAATGGAACTAGAAGTTTTTTTGAAAAAAAATTAATTGAAATATCGATGTAAATAAAAGATATTCTGGTTGATAGGAAGAGATCCGTCCTCCCGAAGGCGCTGCCACCTTAAAGGATCTCAAGTCTTAAAGCGGAAAATAGAAAAAATAATCAAAGATGTTAATTCAATATAATATAGCCTTCTTATCTTCCTCACTTCCCACGATTTTCCTGATAATTTAACTATATAGTGGAACGAGAATGGGCAAGGATGGAACTAGGTATTTTAATTTCTTTAACCAGACCTTCAAATTTATTCAGCACAGTTTTGATATTTTTAGAAATATTATTATCAGTCTATAATCCATTTTACATTTTCAATATATTATTATAGTTATATGCAGCATAGTCAATGTGCATAATCTTTGTAGATGTCTTGGTACACAATGGCCTCGTCAACTAAACATTCTTTAATTGAT
>Ga0209374_1000974_pt1 | contig 29716 bp, 29 predicted proteins | sample SaaInlLV_DNA_10m_FD_184683 | JGI IMG/M metagenome (GOLD analysis project Ga0209374, IMG submission 184683) | Marine microbial communities from expanding oxygen minimum zones in the Saanich Inlet - SI075_LV_DNA_10m (SPAdes) (version 2) | ecosystem: Environmental > Aquatic > Marine > Unclassified ... | reverse complement strand
TCGCTCATGCCCAGGGGCGCAAAGATCGCCTCGTCTAAAAACTCAAAGAACGTTTTGCCCGAGAGCACCTCCACCAGTCGACCCAAGATGGCCTGATTAATGCCATACAGGTAGGCCGTGCCCGGCTCAAACTCCACTGGCCAGGAAGCCACGTGGCGAATGTAGTCCTCAAGATCGGTATACGGGAATCGAAAATCAGGCCCCTCCCCTCCGCCATTGCCGTAGTAGGAGTAGCCGCTTCGGTGGGTAAGGAGATGCTCGATCAAGAGCGCGTTCTCGCAGGGGTAAAGATCAGCATCCTCTTCCTCAGGGCGACACATCAGATTGGCAAACTCGGGCAGGTACTTCGCCACGGGCTCATCAACGGCGTACTTACCCTGATCGAGTAGCACCATCATCGCCACAATGGTCACCGGTTTGGACATAGACCAGATGGGGAAGATGGTCTCCTCGGTGATTGCCTGATCACCGGGGAGGTCTGATGTCACCGCCGATAACGCCAGCACCTCGGAGCCCTTAAACACACCGGCAATGTTGGAGCCGGTCACGCCGTGGGCAATCAAGGCCTCTTGATAGGTGCGCACACTGTCTGAGAGTGAGGCCGCCGCCACACTGTGGCTCAGCAGCAAGATCAGAAGTGTCGAAATGAATTTCATAGAGTCCCCCGAAGACGATGGCGTGTTGTGTTCTGTTGTAAGGGGCCTACCTTACCCGCGGTCGCGAAGTTGTAAAGGCCTCAGCGCTGTCGCGGTCAATCTAGAGGAGGCCCAGAGACAGCCAAGGCAAATAGGTAATCAGCAATAACGCCACTAACAGGATCACCATAAACGGCAGCGATGCACTGTAGAGTTCGGTAATGGGTTTTTTAAAGCGGTAACTGGCGATAAACAGGTTCATGCCCACCGGCGGCGTCATGTAGCCAATTTGCATATTGGCCAGAAAAATAATGCCCAGGTGCACCGGGTGAATCCCGTAGCCCACCGCCAAAGGCAAAATCAGCGGCACCATAATCACCAGGGCCGAGAAAATATCGAGGACGGCACCCAATAGCAGCAGAAAAATATTCAGCAGGATGAGAAACGTGTACTTGCTGTCGACATGCTGTCTTACAAACTCAAACAGCCGGCTGGGGATCTCCGCGTCGACAATAATATTGGTGAGTGCCAGAGCAACGCCCAGTATCAGAATAATACTGCCCGCCATGATCATGCCCTTACGGAACACCGCGGGCAGTTCGCAAACCTTTATGTCTTTGTAGAGCAGTACCTCAGCAATCAACACGTACAAGGCCACCACCGCGGCGGTTTCTGACACCGCCAACCAACCGGCGTAAATGCCACCAAACACCACAAAAGGCAGCGGCAGCTCCCAGCGCGCCTCCCAAAAAGCGGCACGCAGCTCCTCAGTGGTAAAACGCTGGCGCTGATGCCACTGGTCGCGTTGCTGCCACACCGCCCAGAGCGAGAGCAGCACCACCATCAGCCCCGCCGGCAGTAAACCCGCGATGAACAGATCCTGAATCGAGAAGGATTCGCCCAACCCTAACTGCTGGGCCACGATGCCGTACAAAATGAGGGGCAGAGACGGTGCCAGTAACAAACCCAGGCTACCCGAGCTGGTGACCAAGCCAAGGCTGAATTTATCCGAGAAACCCACTTTGACCAGCGCGGGATATAACAGCGCACCCACTGCGACGATGGTGACGCCCGACGCACCGGTAAAAGCGGTAAAAAACGCGCAGGTAATCAGCGCAATGATACCGAGCCCACCTGGCAGCCAGCCCATGGCGGCCTGTGCAGTACGCACCAAACGATGTGACGCATTGCTCTCGGCCAGCAGATAACCCGCCAGGGTAAAGAGCGGCAAGGCCACCAGCATGGGCGTATCGACAATACGATATAGCTCAATCGCCACCACCGTAACTTCGATATCCGATAGATAAAAACCGATTAACGCGGTAGCCGCAATCACCGAAAAGATCGGCATCCCGCTCAGGGCGAGAAAAATCAACGCCCCAGTGATGGCAACGGTCAGGAGCACTTCAGGGCATCTCGTCGGAATGCGCGGTCATCGACAACGCATCGCGCAAAAAGCGCAGCGTCATGACGCCAAATCCCACGGGAAGAATGCTCTCGAACCACCAGGCCGGCAGGTTGAGAAACGTCGTCATACCATCGATGCGCTCGTAACTCACAAACAGCCAGCTGGCATAGGCCAGCGCCGCACAAGTTAAGGTGGCACCCAGGTGAGCCAGGCATGCCAGCACCTTCTTGGACCGGCCCTGCACGTACATATCAAACAGGTTGATTTTAATATGCCCGCCCTCGCGGCAGGCCACCATGCCGCCGACCATGGCAATCCACAGCACGGCAATGCGCATGGCGGGGTCGGCCCACAACAGCCCTGCGCCAAACACATTGCGCAGAATAATTTGTGTAACAGCCACCAGCAGCAGACCCGCTACCAAACCGATCAGCAGGCTGTCCTCCAGTCTGCTAATAAAGCGATTGATCCGTGCGAGAGCGGTCATTGCGACTGGCGGAAATCCCGGACCAGTGCCTTGATGCGCTCAAGCGCAGCAGTGGATAGCTGACCCTCGGTTTGCATCATCTGCTCAGCGGGCTGCTGCATGCCCAGCCAGATATTTTTTTCGGCATCATTGAGCACAACGGACTCAACACCCTGATTCAACAGTGCGTCAAATGCACTCACGTTATCGATGCGGTTGCGCTCCTCGATATGCTTGAACGCTTTACCAAACACCTCCCGGACGATGGTTTGATCTTGTGCGGAGAGCTTGTTGAAGCTTTTGCCCGTGAGTGTCATCACGCCGCAGAAATACATCAGCGGGATATCGGTGACGTAATCCACCCGTGTGTGCCATTGCAGAGCGATAGCACCAATGGGCGATACCGCAACAGTATTGATCAGCCCCGTTTGCAGGCCAGGCAGCACATCGGGCAGCGTCAGCGGGATGGGGGTGACACCAATACTCTGTGCGAGCCGCGCGCTCACCACGTCGTTTTGCGGCACCCACACTTTCTGTTGGCGCAAATCCTCAGGCACACGCACGGGCTCAGTCGCAAGGAAGTAACCAAAGCCGCCCTCGGCGATGCCAAGCACTTCCATGCCACCCTCTGCGAAGCCCTCGATCAGCGACGCATCTAGCTGGCTGCGCACGTAGTCGACTTCTTCGTAACTGCGAAACAGAAAAGGAATGCCGTAAGCCTGGGAATCCGGATAAAAACTGAGGAGCTCACCCATAGGTAGTGCGGCGCCTTGCAGCTGGCCCACGCGCATTTTACGGAGCACGGCTTTATCGTCCCCCATTACGCCGCCCGGATACCATTTGAACTTAACGCGATCATCCGTTGCGACGGCCACCTCTTTCCCCGCCGCGCGCATGGTCTTCATCCAGAAAGAGCCATCGGGGGACAAGGTGGCCACCTTGAAGGTGGCGGCCTGGCTATGGCTGCCGATGAACAGCAGCAATGCGGTGAAAGATACAAATACAGTCTGTCTCATAAGCGCTAACTGATAAATCCTGTTAAAAATACTCTGCTTCATCTGCCAATAAGATACGAGCTTCCTGCTTGGCCAGTTCGTTCATCAGGTTAAATTGGGCGTCGTCGAAATCGGCATCGATCACTTCCATGAGCAGTTGATGATGGAGCCCCTGATCAAACACCATACGTGCATAGTGTTTGGCGAAATAGGTTTTTGCGAGGAGATTACGCCCCTCTGAGGCGGCAATGGCGGCCTCAAAATGGCGGCGGCCCAGCTCGGGTTTGCCCCCCTGCAGAGGCGGCAGCAGGGTATGTAACACACCGAGGTAAAGCTGCGCCGTGCCCTCTTCGTAGTTGGGGTCCAGCGCCACCACCCGCTCGATCATCTGCTGTACCCGACTCAGTTGGGCAATAGCATTCCAGTCGTCGCTGTTGGCCTGCATCCAGCCCACCCAAACCGATGCCACTGTATTGAGTGTGGCGAGGTGATCGGACTCCATCTCTGCAAGGCGCGCTTCAAAGCCCTCCCGGTCAAGGCTCGCCCATTCACAAAAGAGCGCGTCCTGAAGGCAACTGCCCTCGGCGGCAAACCCCATCGCCTTATCGGCAAACAACACCGCCCGGGTGGGGTCGTCCACAAATACGCCGCCGTAAAAACTGTATAGATCCGCGGCTCCCAGCAGTAGCGCAGGGCGCTCGGGGTCTTGCTGCACCATGGCATCCATAAGCAACAAATAAGCAGGCGCGCCGTCTTTTACGGTTTGCAGGTCTTTGTTAGCGCGTATGGCACTGCCCAGAGCATCGGCCAAACCACTGGTTTGCTGCGCGACAATGGCCGCACAACCATTGAGCGCAATGGCGCCAGCAACCACCATGCTGCGCCAAAACCGGCCGGGAAAATACCGCAATGTTGAGTACCTCTCTTCGCATCAAATCGCGCAGCGTGACGCGCTTTTCGACGGGCCCGCAATCATAGCGTGAACACTGCACGGGCTCTACCGCCCGGGCTTGGCCGATAACGCCATAAAGATATGCCGTATTTCTGCGGCCCTGCGGGTAATGATTCCTAGCGCAGGGTCTATACTGCAGCCCCATGCTTACCGCTCTCGACATTCTCCAGCAAACCTTTGGTTACGCCACCTTTCGTGCGCCTCAGGAAGAAATCATGGAAACGGTCATAGCGGGCAAAGACGCATTGGTACTGATGCCCACCGGGGGCGGAAAATCTTTGTGCTACCAGATTCCCGCGCTGGCCAGACCCGGCTGCGGCATTGTGATTTCGCCTCTCATCGCGCTCATGCAGGATCAAGTCAGTGCCATGCGCGAGCTGGGTGTCAGAGCGAGCTATCTCAACTCGACCCAGGATAGCCACACCGCATTCGAGGTCGAACGCGCCCTGCTCGAAGGCGAACTCGATCTCTTATACATCGCCCCCGAAAGGCTCACCCAAAAACGCATGCTGGATTTGCTCGCGCGGGCCAATATCGCGCTATTCGCCATTGACGAGGCGCACTGCGTGTCGCAATGGGGCCATGACTTTCGCGCCGATTACCTGCAGCTGAGCCTGCTGCACGAGCAGTTCCCCAACGTACCCCGAATCGCACTCACCGCCACCGCCGACGAGCAAACCCGCAACGAGATTGTGGCGCGGCTCAGGCTCGAAGAGGCGGCGCAGTTTGTGGTGGGCTTCGACCGGCCCAACATTCGCTACCGCATTGGACTCAAACACAACGCACGGCAACAGCTGCTGCAGTTTCTTAAAGCAGAGCACCCCGATCACGCGGGCATTGTGTATTGCCTGTCGCGTAAAAAAACCGAGGAAACGGCGAGCTGGCTTACAACACAGGGCTTTACCGCACTTCCCTACCACGCGGGCTTGTCTGCCGAACTCAGAGCGGCCCATCAGGCACGCTTTTTGCGCGAAGACACCGTGATCATGGTGGCCACCATCGCCTTTGGCATGGGCATCGACAAACCCGATGTGCGCTTTGTGGCGCACCTGGATTTGCCCAAAACCATTGAGGCCTACTATCAGGAGACGGGCCGTGCAGGCCGCGACGGCGAACCGGCTGATGCCTGGATGATTTATGGTTTGCAGGATGTGATTAAGCTCCGGCAGATGATGCAGGGGTCGCAGGGTAATGAGCAACACAAGCGAATCGAGCAGCATCGCTTAAACGCCATGCTGGGGCTGTGCGAGATCACCAGCTGTCGGCGCCAGACCCTGTTGCAGTATTTTGGTGAGACCTACCCCGAGCCCTGCGGCAACTGCGACAGTTGCCTTGAGCCCGCGCAAACCTGGGAAGCCACAGAGGCCTGCCGCATGGCACTGAGCGCGGTGGCGCGAACCGGAGAGCGCTTCGGCGTGAACCATTTAATCGATGTGCTCAAGGGTAAGGAGACAGACAAAATCTGGCAGTTCGATCATCACCATCTACCGACCTTCGGGGTGGGCGATGCACTGGATAATAATCAATGGCGATCGGTCTTTCGGCAACTGGTAGGCCGCGGCCTCTTGTCGGTCGATCTAGAAGGCTACGGCGCACTGAAGCTACAGGAAAAATGCCGTCCCCTCCTCAAGGGGGAGGTCACCATTGCGTTGAGAAAAGACCAGAAGCAAAAGGTCGCCAAGCGCCAGACCAAGACGGCCCTGCCAGACGATATTAACGTAAGCCTCTGGGAGGCCTTGCGTGACTGTCGCCGCGAGCTCGCAGAGGAGCAAGGTGTGCCACCCTACGTCATTTTTCATGACAGCACGCTGGTCGAAATGTGTTCAATGGTGCCCAAGACTCTCACTGACTTCGCCGAACTAAGTGGCGTGGGCGAGCGCAAGCTACACAAATATGGTGAACAGTTTCTGGCCGCAATTCGCCAAGCTGAACGAGAGCACCTCGAGTAGCCGCGGGGATGAGCACAACATCGCAAGCGGGCACAGCGAATGGATTAGCGCAATATCATCCGCTGGTTATAGAGGGCATGGGCGGATACGACCCCAGAACGCCGGCTTCGGTCGCCGCCCGCATCGCAGCGCAACTCCGAACCCGATGGACTCTTGATCCACCGACAAAACCGGTGTTGTTGATCACCCAAGGGGATCCGATTGAGGAACGTGGTATCTCCGCCATCACCCGCCTTGTTGCAGACGAACTGAACCTCCCTCGCGCCTTGATTTTTCTGGATACTGCAATTGCGGATTACCACAAGCCCAATGCAGACCGATATAAGGTGATCATGGAGATCCCCTACTCCGATCTCGCATCTGTCTTGAGCCACACTATGCCAAGTACCCTGGGCGCGATCACAGACGCGATAGAGCACCAGCTGGCCATAAAAAACAACCAGCGTCGGGCGCTAGGCAAGCCCCCGCTACAAGATTACTACCAGACATTCGCCTTGTTGCAGGAGGTAACAAAAGCCGCTTGCCGACAGCTTTGTGGGGCAGTCACCGTGGCACACACAAGCCACACCATCAGCGACTTTTCTATTACCAGCTTTTATACCGTGGGATTGGCTCTGGGGCTGATCGACACCGCCGAGGTGATGTCTTACCACGAGTGAAAACCTCAAACGCCCATTCCATCTCGGGCAGTGATAACGTACCGATTTTGTGAGACGTGGAGAATGATCATGCGCCTATCGGCTTTTATACTGTGGGGATTCGTGCTGTGCGCCGCTTTTTTGGAAGCGGCAGCACAAGAAAGCACTGGCAACCTTAATATGTCCCAAACCGATACTGCAGCGGGCAGCTTTTACAGTTCGGAGTTAAGCCTGCAACAGGATTTTCCGTTCTCTGATGTCGTCACAACCACCGGTGGCCTCGTGTTTATCTCGGGCCTGGTGGGTACCGACGAGACAGGCGAATTGGTGCCCGGCGGGTTGAGAGCCGAGACCCACGCCATCTTTACGCAAATGCAGGCGTATCTTGCGCACCTCAATCTTGACCTGACCGATGTAGTGAAGTGTCTCGTGATGATTGACGACATCGACCAATGGGGCGACTTTAATGGCGTCTATACAAGCTACTTTAAACCACCCTACCCCGCCCGCAGCGCTATGGGTGCAGATGGCCTGGCGCTGGGCGCTTCGCTAGAGCTTGAGTGTATCGCGGTTAACCGATAGCGCCGCCGGCCACCTACGACTCGGCACGTTAATTTACCGACACTCGCAGCGGAGTCTAAAATTTACGGGGCCTACAGCGTAGGCTTCACCTCGGGTATTCGCACTATTATCGATAGAAAGCGGGTGCTTTTTGCTGCGAGTCCAATAACGTGGCGTCATGCTGCAACCAAAAATCAGCGCCGGTCTCAGTAACCAAGGCTTCCACCTTGTCCATTGAGGCGAGCGTTTGCTCGGCATCCACATTGAATAAGGGCACCACCCGGTTCGCCCGGCTGAACTGAAAGTGATAGAGATCCCCCGAGAGCACCACAGGCCCAGTTTCATTGAGATCCACGTACAGCACCTGATGGCCCGGCGTATGGCCCTCTGCCGCAATGATTCTTACCCTGCCGTCACCAAATACATCGTGATCGCCACTCAGCACCTGCGTGGGTCGGTCTTTTATCGACACCAGCAACTCTGGTTGCACCGCCGGCACGCTCATGTTGCCCTCGGCATGGGCGGCGTCGTAATCCCCCTGCTGCACCAGCCAGGTGCCGCTTGTCACGTCGTTCGATGCACCCACGTGGTCCCAGTGGATGTGTGAGAAGGCCACGTATTCCAGAGTATCCATATCAAAACCCAGCTGCAGGCGATCCATTTGCGCGGCGAGGGTCTCGTCGAGGATATTGGCTACACCGTCCTCCCGCACCACCCAGCCATCGCTTTGCGCAAACACGGAGGGTAATCCGGCGTCCCACAGCAGTTGGCCTTTGGGGTGATCCACCACATAGCACGGCGCCGAGAGCTCTCGCACAGTCGTATCGGTGTCTTTAAGGTTAAACCCAGCAACCGATGCCAGGCGGATACGCCCGCAGTCGAATACATACAGTTTGGGGCCCTGCGCTGCCGCCGGATCGGTCGCACCCGCCGAAGCAGCTTGATCACCAGCTAGCGCCACATTAGGCGTTTGTTCCTGGCAGGCCATGAGTGCGAGGCAGAGTATAAAAATAAGGGTGCGCGCCATTGCTAGAGTCCTAATATTAATTTACCGGGGGCTATGCCCTGAGAGTGGATCAAAGCAATCGAGGGTGCAACCGGCGAGCCCGACACACGCGCCTCGTTGCCATGGAATGCCTGCCATTCGATGACGACGATCAGGACCTTTACGACTGACACTAAGGACAGCCGGCGTGCCGCAAATCTGAGATGACTGCTACGCACCGGCAAAAGCTTGCCAGCCTTGGCCATGATCGCCCCGAAACGGCCGATCACGCAACGCCCGCCACATTGGCACAAATATTGCTTGTAACCTTTTGCCAGATAACGAATGGCCTTGGAGGGGTTTCTATGAGTGACTCCATTTCAAAAACAACCCATCGCGCCGGGCTTCGAGCCGGTAACAAGGTAGTGCATCGCGCTCCAGGCAGCCCTGCCCAGCACGCGCGCAAACACCTTAGCCGAAAACAATCATTTAAGCCGGATTTGGTGCAGGAATCATCAGACGACGAGGATGGATTTGACGAACGGGCAGAGCAAGCCATCGCGGGTGCCCACTCGCTGGCAGAAACTGTCAATCACCTTCAACAGGCTGCCAATTTAATTGCGAGCACTGAGCAAACTCTCGCCAGCCTGGCAGCCCATAACGCCACCTTTCTCTACAATCTGGAGCGTCGTTCTGAAGGCCTCACACTGCCGGACCATGAATCACTTGCCGAGCAAACAAAACACCTTGCCAAAACGCTACGGCAAACCCTTGCAGCATCGATCTCAGGAGGCGAGCGCCTATTCATGCCGGGCGGTCCACGTCTGCTGAAAACATTGCTATCTGGGATTGCACCAGCACATGCTGTATGCCCGCCCTACTCTCGAATTTCCAATCAAAACGCGCTGCGGCTGGAACAGCTGGCACTCAGGCTAGACGCCATAGGGGGTGAAGGCGATCCCTCATGCGAGAACCTGACAATTGAGCCGCTCAAGCACTTTCTGCTGGATTACAACCAATCCATCGCGCGCGACCGCACCGCTTTATCGTTGTTGCAAGACCGTTTGAGTCAGACACTGACACATTCGTTGATCGACTCAACTGACGTTGAATTTGGAGCAGATCGCGCTCCGCCCTCGTCGACCTATCAGGCGCTGTCAGAGCGAACAACAACCCAGTTACGTAAGCGACCGGGCGCAACCCTGATATACAACGACGTAGCGTCTGAGTTTGCAAAATCGCTGCTTAAAGATTGATCAAGAACTCGCTGCAGGCTTTTTAAGACGCAGCTGTATCCAGCGCTTCCAGCATCTCCTGCTGTTCGAGCCACTCATTTTCAACCGCGGCCAACTCACGCTTGAGCTGCCCTTCCTGCTTCATCAATTCCGCCAATTCTGTGCCGACATTTTCCGAATACAAATCACCGTCGGCGAGTTGGGCCTGCAGCGCCTGCAGTGACTGCTGCCCTTTTTCAATGCGCTGCTCAAGCTGGCGCAATGATTTTTTAAGCGGTTGCCGTTGGGCACGTTGGTTGGCGGCGGCCTGACGGCGCGCCTTGCGGTCGCCGGGATCCTCTGTTGTTACATTAGGTGCGGGCGCGGGCGCCTCGGATGGGTTGGAGGACAGCACCCATTTTTCATAGGTCTCTACATCACCGGCGTAATCCGTCACGCTACCGTTGTTTATCAGCAATAACTGCTCCACCGAGTTGCGCAACAGATGGCGGTCGTGGCTCACCAGCACAATGGCACCCGCGTAATCCTGCAGTGCCACCTCGAGGGCGTGGCGCATATCAAGGTCGAGGTGGTTAGTGGGCTCATCCAGAATCAACACATTGGGTGCTTGCCACGCCACATGCGCGAGTGCGAGGCGCGCTTTCTCGCCACCCGAAAAAGGACGAATGGCTTCCCGGGCCCGATCTCCCCGAAAATCAAAACCACCGAGAAAATCGAGAATCTCCTGGTCTCTGGATTTTGGCGATAGCCGCTGTATATGTAAAAACGGGCTGGCATCGAGGTCGAGCACCTCCAACTGCTGCTGGTCAAAGTAGCCAATTTGCAAATGCGCGCCCTCCGTGCGCTCGCCTCCCATCAGCGGCAGCTCCCCCATGAGGCTTTTCAGCAGCGTGGTTTTTCCAGCGCCATTTTTACCCAAGAGTCCAATACGATCCCCCGGGCTTAATGACACCGACACCCTCGACAATACTGCGTGCTCACCGTGACCAAGAGAGGCATCGCTCAGTGTCAGCAGGGGATCACTCACCTTACCGGGCGCTGGAAAACTAAAACTGAAGGGCGAATCAATATGCGCCTGTGCCACTTTTTGCATGCGCTCCAACTCTTTGAGTCGAGATTGCGCCTGCCGCGCCTTGGTGGCCTTGGCCCGGAAGCGGCGTACGAAATCCTCGATGTCGGTAATGCGTCGCTGCTGCTTTTCGTACTGAGCTTGCTGTTGGGCCATCTTCTCGGCACGCTGGCGCTCGTAGTCGGAGTAACCACCCCGGTAAGCGGTCAAAGTTTGCTGCGCAATCTCCAAGGTGCGCCCACAGGTGGCGTCGATAAAATCCCGGTCATGAGAGATCATCAGCAGCGTACCGCGATAACCCTGCAGCCAACTTTGCAGCCACAAGGTCGTGTCGAGGTCGAGGTGGTTGGTAGGCTCATCGAGGAGCATCAGATCAGAAGGCGCCATCAGCGCCCGAGCCAGATTCAATCGAATGCGCCAGCCCCCGGAAAAACTCGCCATCGGGGTATCCATCTGGTCGCGCTGAAACCCCAGCCCCAATAAAAGCTGTTCGGCTCGCCGCTCGGCGCTGTAACCGTCGAGCTCCTCCATTTGCTGATGCAACGTAGCCGAGCGCTCGAATTCCCCGGCGGCATCGGCCTTGGCAAGATCCTGCAGCACCGCATAAAGCACGGCATCGCCGGCAATCACATAGTCTCGTGCAGTGAGCTCGCTGGTGGCAGTCTCCTGCGCCATATGTGAGATACGCAGGCCCTTGAGACCTCGAATGTCGCCGGCGTCGGTCTGGAGTTCGTCAAGCAGTAGTGCAAACAGGCTGGATTTACCGCAACCGTTGCCACCAATAAGGGCAATTTTTTGCCCGGGCTGTAACGTGGCCGAGGCATCCGAAAACAGCAGTTTTTGCCCTCTGCGCAGCGCAATATCCTCAAGAATAATCACCGCGTCACCTCTGCTGCTGTTGCTGAAGTTGCCAAAGCTCGGCGTACTGACCTTTGGCTGCGAGCAGATTCTGATGAGTGCCTTCCTCTACCACCGCACCACGCTCAATCACCACAATGCGATCGGCATCAACTACCGTTGAGAGTCGATGGGCAATCACCAATGCCGTATGCCGACCCGCCAACGCCCTAAAGGCACTCATCACCGCCTGCTCCGAGTGGCTGTCGAGGCTCGACGTGGCCTCGTCAAACACCAGAATTGAGGCATCTTTCAATACTGCCCGCGCAATCGACACTCGTTGTCGCTCACCACCCGATAGTTTTAGCCCGCGCTCACCCACCACGGTATCGAGCCCATCGGGCAGGCGCTCAATCACCTCGCGCAAAAAGGCGGCCTGAATCGCCTGTTCAACGTCATCATCAGTGGCATTAGGTCTGCCGTAGCGCACGTTTTCCCGGAGCGAATCGTTAAACAGCACACAGTCCTGTGGTACGACTGCAATGGCGCGCCGCACTGAATCCAAACTCACCGAGCGAATATCGGTCCCGTCGATTTCGATGGCCCCCTCGGTCGGGTCGTAAAAGCGGAAAAGCAGCTTGCTCACGGTGGATTTGCCCGCGCCACTGGCACCTACCAGCGCCACCGTCTCGCCCCCCGCTATGTTCAGATTCAAGTTCTGTAGGACCGGGTTGCCCGGTGCGTAGGCAAACCCGACATTGGCAAACCGAATCCGCCCCGCGGAAACTGACAGAACTTTATCCAATGGCGCGGGTTGTAGCGAAGGGGGCTCTTCCAGCACTCCAAAGAGCCTCTCGATATTGGCCAACGCCGCTTTAATCTCGCGATACACAAAACCCAAAAACCCGAGGGGCATAAAAAGCTGAAGCATAAATTGGTTAACCAAAATAAAGTCACCAAGGGTCATGCTGCCGGCGTGGACCGCCATAGCGGCCATACCCAGCATCAAAGTTTGGCTGGTGGCAATAATGAGCGCCTGCCCGCCATTGAGCGCAAACAGCGACAAGCGGTTTTTGCGCCGTGCTTGCTCCCAGACATCCAGCGCCGCGTCGTAACGTTCCGCTTCGAATGTCTCGTTATTAAAGTATTTGACGGTCTCGTAGTTGAGCAGGCTATCGACCGCGCGGGTATTGCTGTCGGAGTCCGCGGCATTCACCTCTCGCACGTACTGCGTGCGCCAGCGCGTAGCCCGAAACGAAAAGCTGCCGTACAAAAACACCGACACCACAATTACCGCGGCATATTCGGCACCGTAGTTAATCAGCAGCAGTATGGCCACCATGGCAATTTCAAACAGCGTCGGCGCAATATTGAAAATAAAAAATCGCAGCAAAAAGCTGATGCCATTGGTACCTCGCTCAATGTCGCGGGCCAGCCCACCGGTGCGTCGGTTAAGGTGATAATCGATATCGAGACTGTGCACATGCCGAAACGTCTGCAGGCCAATCCTGTGCATCGCTTTTTCAGTGACCCGGCCAAACAGGGTATCGCGCAATTCACCAAAGAGCGTGTTGCTTAGCCTCGCCGCTCCGTATGCGAGCACCAACAGCAACACCACTTGTAAGGCCAGTTGATCGGCATTGGTGTCGAGCCCGTCCACTAACGCCTTTAATAAAAAAGGAATGCACAGCAGCCCCGCCTTGGCGCCGAGCAGACACAGAAGCGCCAGCCCCACTCGCTGCCGATTTGCACTCAGGATGGGTGTCAGCCGCTCCCACAGTTTGCGTGATAGCAGGAGCCCGCTCGTTGAGCTGTCTTCAGAGAATTCTTGAGGTCGCATACCACTCCATGCCTAAGACGAGATTATTTGTAGGGCCCTGGCTCACCTGCGCTCCCCGGGCAAGACGCGCTACCTATTATCGCCGACTGGCCTCGGTGTGTGTGGCGATTGCAAAGCTTATTTACGAAGAATCTCGGCGGGCAGTTGTGCCACCGCGCCATGATGGCATTATCATAAGGCGATGGCCCTTCCCAACTTCAGCTACCTTTACGACCACGCCTGCGAGCGCAAAGGCGGTGAGAAGGCGCTCAAGGCATTAATGCCCAAGACCAAAAGCAAACATCGCCTCAAGAACCTGGGCTCAGACCGTTATCTGGCCGAGTTCACGCGCAAGATCTTTCAGTCGGGGTTTGTATGGCGGGTAGTGGACAAAAAATGGCCACAGTTCGAGGAGGTGTTTTGGGAGTTTGATATCGAACGGCTCCTGATGATGCCCGACGACATGCTGGAGCGTAAGGCACAGGACCCGGCCATCATCCGCAACTTCAGCAAGGTCAAAACCGTGCGCGAGAACGCGATGATGATCGACGACACCGAGCGGCGTGAGCATAAATCGTTTGGCGAGTTCGTGGCCGACTGGCCGACCGACGACATGATTGGCCTATGGCTTTATCTGAAAAAGCGCGGCAGCCGGCTCGGTGGCAATACCGGGCCCTACGCCCTGCGCACGCTGGGCGTGGATACCTTTTTACTCACCCAGGACGTCGAAGGCTTTTTGCGCAGCCACGGCATTGTCGATTCGGGCATCACCAGCCAGCGCGCGCTCAAGGCGGCGCAGGCGTACTTTAACGATCTCCGCGAGCAAAGCGGAAAAAGTCTCGCCGAACTCAGCCGCCTAGTGTCTTTTTGTCACGGCCAGAACCGAGTCCGGTAAACTACCTGCCATGAAAACGTCTACGCTTATTCTGCACGGCCTAGCTGCCGGCGCCCTCTCGCTGGCGCTCGCCGCCTGCACCGACTACGCCCCGCCCCCCAGCGCCATTGAGCAGCTGGCTGATGAGTATCTCGAGGCGTGGATGGACGAAGACTCGCTGATGGGCACTTACTACGCGATTGAAGGCTCACGCCACGACCGCTTGCCCGATAACTCGCTGGCGGGAATCGCCGCCTGGCAGAAAAAAGAGGATGCGTGGCTGTCACGCCTCGACCGCATCCCCGCCCCGACCGAGATCGGCAGCCGGGACTGGGTAACCCACGGACTGTTGAAGGAGCAGCTCGAAAGCGCTGTCAGCACCCGCATCTGTCGCGATGAACTGTGGGCGGCCAGCACTACTACCAGCTGGCACACCTGGATTCCCTTTGTGTTCGACATTCAGCCGCTGGACACCCCCGAGCTCAGGGCGCAGGCGCTGACACGCTTCGCGGCCATGGCTACCTATATCGACAACGAGGTCGACAATCTGCGCGAAGGCCTCCGGCTCGGCTATAGCGCTCCGCGAGTGACGGTGGAGGCGGTGCCTGCCCAGGTGCGGTCATTGATTGGCCCCGACAGCATTTTCCTTGGCCCCACACTGCGCAGCGATGATGCGGCCTTTCGCGAGGCCGCCGAGCAGATTTATAACGAGCAGATTGCGCCTGCGTTGAATCGCTTCGCTGACTTTATCGAGAACGAGTACCTGAGCGAGGCCCGCGAGACACTGGCGGTGTCAGGCAACCCCAACGGCGAGGCCTGCTACCCCGCATTGGTGCGCGGCTTTGTCACCGTGGGCGTGCCCGCTGAAGAGATCCATGCCGTGGGCCTCGAGCAGGTGGCCAACATCCGCGAGGAGATTCAGGTCACGCTGGATGAGCACTTTGGTGGCGGCGACGTCTCAGAATTCCTGCGCCGGGTGAACGAAGACCCTGCTTTCACCTTCGATACCGAAGAGGCGGTGCTGCAGTACTCCACCGACGCCCTCGATGCCGTGAAAGCCGCCATGCCAAAGGCCTTTGGGGCACTGCCGAAGGCCGATGTGTTGGTCAAACCCTACCCCGAGTTTGCCGAAAGTGGCTCGGGCGAGTACCACTCGTCGTCAGAAGATGGCTCTCGGCCCGGCATTTTCTATATTGCGGTGACCGACCCGACGGGTCGATCGATATCGAACCAATTAGCCACGCTGCACCACGAAACCTTCCCCGGGCACCACCTGCAGGGCGCGATTGCACTGGAGCTGGGTGACCAACAGCACCCGCTGGCCCGCTACTTGTGGAACTCGGGCTACGGCGAGGGCTGGGCGCTCTACTCAGAGCGCCTTGCCGATGAGTTGGGGCTCTACCCTACCCCGCTGGACCGCATCGGGCTTTACTCCGACCAGATTGCGCGTGCCTCACGTCTGGTGATGGACAGCGGCCTTCATACCCTAGGCTGGACCCGGCAGCAGGCCGTGGACTACATGATGGCCAACTCGGGCTGGGCACCAGTAGATATTCAGAACGAGGTCGACCGCTACATATCATGGCCCGGCCAGGCGACCTCCTACATGCTCGGCATGATCGAGATCCGCCGGCTGCGCACGCTGGCCGAGGAGACGTTAGGAGAAAACTTTGACCTGCGCGGCTTCCATGACCGCGTGGTGGGTATGGGCAGTATCACTCTGCCCATGCTCGAGGCGTCTATTCAGGCGTGGATCGTCGAGCAACAGGCAGGCGGTTAATTCGGCTCGGTGAGCACCGGCTGACTGCGGGGCGGACGGAACCACAACTGCCCCAGCTGGCGGAATGATCGCGCCTGAAACGAGTCCTTAAACAACCGCACCCACTCGGCGAAGGCAATCCGCAGCGGGTTGTAGGTTTTGATATTGCTCAGCAGCCCATAACGCACAGGTGCAACTTCGGGTTCGAAGGTGCCGAACAGTCGGTCCCAGATAATCAGCATGTTGCCGTAGTTGCGGTCCACGTACTCTGCGTTAGAGCCATGGTGCGCGCGGTGATGTGAGGGCGTAACAAACAACCACTCTAGCGGTGCCCACAGCTTTTTAATCACTTCGGTGTGGGTCCAGAATCCATAAATAGTGGCCACCGCCCCTGCGCTGACAACCATCAACGGATCAAACCCCAACAAGGGTAACGGCCAGTAAAACAACGTCTTGGTCAGAGGTCCGGTGGGCGACTGCCTCAGTGCCGTCCCCAAATTCATGTACTCGCTGGAGTGATGAACCACATGCGCGCACCACATGAAACGCACCCGGTGCTGAGCGCGGTGGTACCAATAAAAAGTAAAGTCGATCGCCACAAAACCTGCCAACCAACCCCAGGCAGAGTTAGGAATGTCAAAAAATCTAAACTCATACAGAAAAAAGTGCAGGCTGATAAGTGCGCCACTAATCGCAAGGCGCACGAGGATATTAATCCCCAGCTGCGACATCGAGCCGCCAAAGTCCTTGAGCGCATACACGCTGCGACCCTGCGAGCTGGTCATCAGCGCCTCCACCACAATGAGTAGCAAAAACACTGGCAATGCCATGATCATCAAGTCCATTGGCGCAGTGTAACCAAGTCTCCCGAATTGCGCCCTCGGTAGCTGCGGCCACTATTTGCGAAAACGCTTCCAGGTACCGCCGTACTGATAACCTTCGGGACGCTCCACTTTGAGCCGCGCGACGCACCGGTTACACAGAAATCTCCAGTTCTGCAATCGGTTCGCCCGGCACCTGTACAGGGTGGGCGTCTCGGCAGTACACCCCTCGCACAATTTAGATCGGTCTCGCACGGCAGCTCTCTCACAAAAGCGCGCAATATTAGCTGACCTGACGGCAAAGTGGGGATGAATTAACCCCACAAATCGGGTTGCGGCGGGAAAATGGCGCCTTGATCAATGGTAAGCGCGGGCGCGACATCAGCCCGCTGCCACATGGGCCCATCCAGATCGACAAAATCAGCGCCCTGTGCCACCACCAACGCCGGTGCCATAGCTAGTGATGAGCCCAGCATATTGCCCACCATGATCAACTTCTTGTTCTGCTGACACCACTCCCGTATCACCAACGCATCGGTCAGGCCGCCGCATTTATCGAGCTTAATGTTGATCGCATCATACCGATCCGCCACCGCTTCAAGATCGGCACTGCTTTGGCAGGATTCATCGGCACAGACCGGTACTGGATAGCAAAGGTTCTCGAGCGCCTCGTCTTTGCCGGGCGGCAACGGCTGCTCAAGCAAAGCTACGTCGAAACGCGCCAGCGCATCCCCCATCGCCCTCACCAGCGCCGGTGTCCAACTGCCGTTGGCATCAATTACTAACTGCGCATCGGGGCGCGCCTCGCGAACAGCCTGCAAACAATCAAGTGGCGCCTGCGCATTTAATTTGAGTTTGAGTCGCTTGAGATCGGGCACTTCATGGGCACGTCGCGCCATGGCGTCGGGATCATCAAGTGACAACGTAAACAGCGTGTTCAGTGGCGTCAGAGTGATACCTGTCAGCGCGCTGATCCCACCTGCGGTCTGTTTGGCCTGTAAATCCCACAGCGCGCAGTCGAGACCGTTGCGGCTGCCGCCGGGTGGTAGCAAGGTATGCACTACCTCTCGGTCTAACTGCTCGATCGCTAAGGGATCTAGCGCTGAGAGCTCGGCCTGCAGGCTCGCAACAGTCTCCCCCAAATAATCGACGCCCATGGTTTCGGCGCGACCCATGAAGCCCTCGTATTCGAGCATCACGCGTAACACATCGATATGGTTGACGGTCTCTCCCGCCGTGACAAAGGGCGCGACCATGTCCCAGCGCTGCGGTGAAACCGTCAACTGCACAGTGTGACCACCTCGGTAACGCGCGAGCTGAGCGCCGCTGTCCGTGTCATCTCGGAAACCGTGAAAGAGTTCACGCTAGGGCAGCGCATCGAGAATGGAGTCAAGCCCATGGCGCAGGGCGTCCGCGCAGGGCAGGCCCGTTAAGGCGCTGACCTCATTGCACGCGTCCACCGCATCCGCATGATCCAGGCCCGCGGTATTGAGGCTGATGCCCGCGACACGCGCCTGCCTGTTGGTGACCCGGGCGACCTGTTCATACTGGGCAATGCACTCACGTAAATCAGGCACGGGGTAGTCCTCGTACTCATCGATCACGGTGCGTCCAACGGCGTGGCAGAGCACCATTGCATCGGGCTGGCTCCCATGGAGTAACCCGAGGGTGACCGCGGCATAGGCCGGGTGAAAGAGCGAGCCCTGCCCTTCAATCACATCCCAGTGATCGGGCGCAGCATCGGGCGTGAGCATCTCGGCCGCCCCTGATAAAAAGTCGGATACTACCGCGTCCATCGGAATGCCCCCGCCGGCAATTAAAATACCGGTCTGGCCCGTGGCCCGAAACGTGGCAGCAACCCCCCGCGCCTCCAATGCTTTGTGGAGCGCGAGCGCGGAATACTTTTTACCCACACAGCAGTCAGTGCCCACCATTAACAGTCGGTTGCCGGATCGCCGCCGGCCGCTGGCGATCGGTACCGATGCAGGCGGCACGCGCACATCGATAAGTTGCTGCCCTGATGCGGCGGCGGCGTCCACGAGCTCTGGCGCCTCGCTCAGTTTGCGGTGTAAACCACTGACCACAGAGAGTCCCGCGCGCAGTGCTTCACCGAGCGCAGCGACCCACTCGGCTTTCAACGCGCCACCCGAGGGTGCCACGCCAATCACCACGCTTTGGGCCCCCGTGGCTGCTGCCGCACTGAAGTCCATCTCGGGCAGGCCGAGATCTACAGCGCAACCGGGTAATCGATATTGCCCAACGCAGCCCTCGGGCCGCCAGTCGCGCAAACCCATCGCGGTTTTGGCATCCAGAGGGTTACTGACATCCCCCAGAAACAGCAGATAAGGCGCGGGAATTTCGATCACGGCTGTGCGCTGGTTCGGCGAATCACGCGGCCGGGAAAGGTCTCGCTCACTTCGCCCTCCTGCAGTACCCACTCGCCTGCCACCCACACGCTGTGGATGCCCTCTGAGGGCGCAAACGGTTCGCCGGTGGTGGCGCGATCCGTCACCGTGTCGGGGTTGAAGAGCACCAAATCAGCGATCATGCCCGGTGCCAGCACCAGCCCATTGGCATCGATGATGTGGTCCGCGTCATCTGCCGCCAAATCGCCCAACGCCGTTATGCGATCACCGCTGAGACGCACGCTACCCAGCACCGCGGGCGCTCCCGTACCATCAATAATGCGGGCGTTGGTAATCAGCGTTTCGGCGAGCGCCCCTGACGCGGTGGTCAGCCACGTCACGACCATTGTCGTGATCAGAGCGGTTGTGATTTGGCTACTCACTCATGGCCCGACTGGTCGGCCGGCTGAGGGGCGATCAAAGCTCCCCTGCCGGAAGTTACTGGTATCAAACTCCATGGCATTCACCGGCGCCGAATGGGTGCCTTCATGCACACACACACGCTCAATAATGCGCCACTCATCGCCGCGCTTCTCGTACTTGTCGAGGTAGCGCCCTACCCACAGGTCGAGCACCGGCTCGGCATCCTGAAACAGATAAGTCACGTTATAAACTTCACCAGTGGCGTGATGGTCATCAATCAGCTCAATCGCGTGGTTCAAAATGCAGTGGTTGGTGCTGCGCCAAGGCAGGTGCGCCTCCATGCACATCTCGCAGAACTCCCAGGCGTCTCCCACGAACACGCCGTGATCGTCGGTGGCGCCTTCCCAGTAGGCCGACTTCATGAGCTCGACATCGAGCCGGTCTACACCGCGACAATAGCGCAGCGTGGCATCACGAATGCACTGGATATCCGAGAGCTGTTCGGGGGTATAGGCCATCACCGCCTCCTTTCTAAGCCACTGTTTATGAGTTCCACGGTATCGGTCGACGGAGGCCGCCACTCCCAACCCCCCTGTCCCATTAAGCCTTCACCATGCCACCATCAACCATGAGTGATTGGCCAGTGATATTGACGGCGTGATCAGATGTCAGAAACACGACGGCACGACCGATGTCTTCAACCGTCTGCTCCCGCTTGAGCGGCGTTCGATCAAAGATGTGCGGGTAATCGCCTCTGGCAATGCCCTCGAACCAGGCTCTTGGATCCTGCCCCTTGAATTCATCGATCTTGGTCACAGCCATTTCGCTGTTTTGCTTCCAGGAATCGGTATAGACCATTCCGGGGCACACAGCGTTGACGTTGACATTATGTGGGCCAAGCAATTCAGATTGCGTCCGTGTGAGACTGATCAGTGCGGCTTTCATGGCGCTGTAAGAATGGTGCATGAAGAACTTCAACATCTTATCGGAGAATGGCACCTTTCCTGCTATGGACGAAATGTGCACGATCTTGCCTCGACGATTGGCCTTCATGTGCGGAATGACGGCCTCGGACATCAACACCACGGGCAATAAATTTTGCCGGTATAAGGCATCCCAAATTGCCTGGCTGGGTCCAAGCTCATGATCGTCGGGTTCGACCCCTGACTTTGGCCCCGCACCGACGTTATTGACCAGAATATCGATCTTGCCGAAAGCCGATAACGCTTGCTCTCGCATCTCGATCATCTTGTCTCGATCTGTGATGTCACCAATGCAAATTTCGACGCGAGCGCCCTTGGCCTCGCAACGCTGAGCCGTCTCTTTCACGGTTGATTCTGAGTAGGAATTGATCACCAGAGATGCCCCCGCTTCCGCCAGCGACTCTGCGATGCCACGACCAATGCCTCGCCCTGCCGCCGTGACCAAGGCCACCTGCCCTCCTAAATCCACAACGCCTCCTCGTTCTATAACACCACCTGCACTAACCCAACTGGCGCTTCGGGTCATTGCCATCCCAGTTAATGGAGGCCGCTGCCACCATATCAAAGAGCCCCTTGATGTCGTCTGAGTAGGTCAGCAGCTCTGTCATATGCCCCAGCACCGGGCTGGTATCGACGTAGGCAAAAGTCGCGCCACTGCCGGCTACCGTGCCGGTTGCTGCCAGCTCGTAGCCTTGAGCCCCCAAACTCGCTATCTCGCCGTCAAGGTCGTCGGTCCAGTAACACAGGTGATGGAACGCTGTTTGCCCTTCAGGCACCGTGTCGCGATAGATATTCGCCTGCTCACCCGTAGGCTCAATGAGTTCAATCTGCATATCGCCCGCCTGGGCGAGCGCAATCTTCATCGAGATTGGGCTGGGAGTGCCGCGGTAAGTGCTGTCCTCAAACAGATCCGGGGTGTACTCCACAAAGAAGAACGGGCCAATGCCCACCTTCAGCCACGCGTCTACTGCCGCATCGAGGTCATCAACCACCCACGCGCTCTGCATTGCATGTCCGCTCGCAAACTGTTTCATTTAAGCCCTCACTTTTTATTGTTAACAACGGTTGTAACCCGCCATGTCCTCCGCCCAACCAGATTTTGATCTACGCGATCGCAGCATCATGATTACCGGCGCTAATCGGGGCATCGGGGCAGCGCTGTGCAAGACGATCTTGCAGTACTCACCAAAAATAATCCACGCTACTTATCGTTCCGAACCCGGAGAATTAGATGATCCGCGTGTTCGATGGTGTCCGCTCGATCTTCGCACCCCCGAGACACTGGCCAGGCTCGCCGAATCAGTGGGTGAGCTCGACGTTTTGATCAATAACGCCGGCATTTTGCTTCCTACCGCAACGGATCCCGCCGAAGAGCACGCCAATCTGGTCGCCATGATGCAGGTTCATCTCCATGGGCCGCTACAGTTGGTCGATATCTTGCTCCCCGCGCTTCAGCGAAGTCAGCACCCCATGGTGGTAAACGTGATTTCGATGTCGGCTTTTGTGAATGTCGCAGGCTGCGAGGCTTACTGCACCAGCAAAGCGGCCCTGCACTCGGCCACGCAGGGGCTGCGTGTGAAGTACCCCAACATCCGCTGCGTGGGGGTTTACCCTGGCCCCACTGCAACTGACATGACAGCGGGCAGTGCGGTGACACTGGCAGATCCCGCTGACAGTGCGGGTGCCATCATCGCGGGCATGATAGACGGAGAGACCTCGATATTTCCCGATCCTGCCGCACGCGCAGTGGAGTCTGTCATCGGAGCAAGCGTGACCGCGCTTGAGGCGCAGTTCGCCGGCTTGCTGGTAGAGTAAGTGCCGCGCACACTGTGGAGAGAAAACGTAAACTGCACGTCAGGTGACGCCGCAAGATCGGAGAGCAGCACATGAACGTCAAACAGCCACTCAGTCAGCAAGGTCGCGAGGCCTACAGTGGCAGCATCAAGAATTTCTCAAAAGAGCGCTATATCAGCAGTGACTGGTATCGCCGAGAATGGCGCGCCGTTTGGGCCAAAAGCTGGATTGCTGCGGTGCACGTGTCTGACCTCGCCGGACCCGGCGACTATGTGGTGTTCGATATAGGCCCGGAGAGTCTGTTGCTCACCTGCAACGGCGAGGGCGCAGTGCAAGCCTTTTACAACGTCTGCCAGCACCGCGGGGTGCGCCTGGTCGATGATCATGCAGGCAATACCGAGAATTTCCGCTGCCCCTACCACAGCTGGCGCTACGGCACTGATGGCGACCTGATCTATGCCCCGCATCAGGAAGGGTTTCAGGAGGGATTACCCATAGGGAGCATTTGCCTGCCCAAGGTGCGCTGCGAGGAGGCGCTCGGTTTCTATTGGATTAACCTCGACCACGAGGCCGGGCCGCTCGATGATTTTTTAAAAGACATGATTCCGATCATGGCGCACTACGAGTTTGAAAACCTCACGCTGGTGCAGGATCAGACCGTATCGATCAACTGCAACTGGAAGGCTGTACTTGATAACTTTAGTGAGCTCTACCATGTGCACTACCTGCACCCTCAGCACCGACGTTTTGTCGACTGCACCGAATCATTGAGCGAGTGCTACGAGGGCGGCCACACTCGGGTTTGGGTGCCGGGCGCCAAGACCGACTCCCTGTTTTCGACCCCCGACAAACCAACCGACCTGCTTACCATGCAGCTAGAAGCTTTTGGCCTCGACCCCGCACAATACGAGGGAAAGGTCGACGAAATACAGGCGGCGATTCGAGTCGCCAAGCGTGCGCTGGAAGACAAAGAGCCTTACTACAGTAACTTCACCGATGAAGAGCTCACCGATGTCATTCAAACCAATATCTTCCCCAACGCCATTCTTACCTACCAGCCAGAGATGCTCTGGCTGATGCGACTACGCCCCCATGCCACAGACCCCAACCAATGCTATCTCGACAAGCTCTCTTTTGAGCGTTTTCCCAACAGTGAAGAGCAACGCTTTCTTGAGGGCACCGACAATCTCAAAGAAAAGCGCACCGAAACTGCGGGCAAAAATGGGCGCCCAGAATGGGAGTCCTTTGATTACTCTGATGTCATCGCGGGTAACGCGACCATGACCGACACAATCGATCAGGATCTATCGCTGCTGGCGCATGCTCAACGCGGCATGCACTCAGATGGGTTTACAGGTTGCTGGCTCAATGAGATCGAGTGTCGCGTCAGTCATTTTCATGAACAACTCGAGGTGCTGGTTAACACCGACAACTGAATCGAGGCGAGACCATGAGCACAGATCAGGCCAGCTTATTTGCTCTTATCGGGGCCCTTTTTGTATTACTTATCTGGGGCCGCTACCGCTACGATCTGGTCGCCTTTGGCGCGCTTCTAGTCGCCTACCTGTTGGGCTTGATCCCCACAGAAGAGGTCTTCGCCGGCTTTGGACACCCCGCGGTCATCATTATCGCACTGGTACTAATTATCAGCCGGGGTCTTTACCTGTCGGGAGCGATAGAGCTGATAGCCGGCGCACTACTGGACGGCACCCGGCGGATCGGGCAGCACATTGCGCTGATGGCAGGCGTATCCGCCGCCCTCTCTGCACTGATGAACAACGTGGCGGCGTTGGCGCTGCTGATGCCGGTTGATCTTCAAGCTGCTGAAAAAGCCGAACGGAGCCCAGCGCTGACACTTATGCCGCTCTCATTTGCCTCAATCCTTGGCGGCATGATCACCCTCATCGGCACGCCACCGAATATTGTGATCGCCACCTTCCGAGGGGAGGCGCTGGGCACGCCTTACACCATGTTTGACTTTGCCCCGGTGGGTATCGCGGTGGCTACTGTGGGCATTGTGTATGTGGCGGTCATCGGCTGGCGCCTGATTCCCGTAGCGAGCACTGCCAGCCGAAACCACTCCCCAGTCGAGGATCTTGAGCGATATCTGGCAGAACTGCGCGTGCCTTCCGACGCCACAGTGATTGGCGAGCGCCTGCGAACGCTGGATTCGGCGGCGGACGAGAGTGGTGTTCAGATACTGGGCTTAATACGAGATGGTGAGCGCTTACCGGGTATGTCGGCGCATGCGATATTGCAAAGCGATGATCGCATTGTGGTCGAGGGTGGTCCCGACAGCATTGACGCGTTTGTAGGTTCGGTGGCGCTGAGCTATACCGACTCGGACCGTCCGTCAAAAGCCATGTCGGGCAACACCGTGATGCGCGAAGTTGCAGTACCCTCCACCTCCCGACTGGTTGGCCGCTCCGATTCCACATTACGGCTCCGCTATCGCCACGGGGTCATTCTGCTCGGCATCTCGCGCAATGGCGTTAAGATTCGGGAGCGGCTCAGAGAGGTAAACATTCAGGCGGGTGATCTACTGTTACTGCTGGGTCCGGAAGACACCCTCGACGATGTGATGGAGTGGATGGGTTGTTTACCCCTTGCTCCCCGGGGGCTTGACGTTATCCAACGCGACAAGGCGCGTTGGGCCATTATCCTTTTTGGCGGCGCTATTGCCCTCGCCAGCCTTGAGCTGGTGTATTTGCCTATCGCCTTGGCGTGCGTGGCTCTGCTCTACATCCTCCTCGATATCGTGCCCCTTTCCCAGGTGTACGAATCCGTTGAGTGGCCGGTCATTATCCTGTTGGGCGCCATGATTCCCATCAGCGTGGCACTCGAGGTGAGTGGCGGCACAGAATTATTGGCGGATCTGTTTGTACAGGGCACACAGGGCTGGCCGATCATTCTGATTCTGACAGCGCTCATGGTCGTCACCATGACCCTGTCAGATGTGCTCAATAATGTAGCCACCGCACTCATTGCCGCACCCATTGCCCTTGACGTCGCGTTGCGGCTCCAGGTGAACCCCGATCCGTTTCTTATGGCGGTGGCGGTCGCGGCTTCCTGTGCATTTCTGACACCGATCGGTCATAAAAATAACACCCTGATCATGGGGCCAGGTGGCTATGCCTTTGGCGATTACTGGCGAATGGGTCTACCGCTGGAAATTCTGGTGGTGATCACTGCCATACCCATGATTCTGCTGGTGTGGCCGCTGTCTTGACGCTTCGTTGCCAATGACACCTTTCGTCAACCGCTTGGCGTAAATGGTCAATCGCGCTCCTAATCCCCACCCGATACTGGGCTTGTTCACGTAGGCGTCACCGACTGATTCGAAATACCTTAGCGGTGAGACCTCGTGTTCCCTTTTCATGGCAGATCTCATGCCAGAGACGGCGCTTTTATAGGGAGGGCGATGAATGAGAAACCCCAGAACCCAGCAGCAACTCAGAATGGGGCTAGGTATCGTGATCTGGATCGTCATGATCTTGCTCAGCCAAGAATCCATGGCGACCATCCGCGATCAGCCCGCGAGCGATGCGGCGCGCCATAGCCACGCCCTTGTTGGCCGTCGCTAAACGAGTGGAGCGACACCATGCAACGGGATCCCGGCGCCGTATCACTGATTCTTTTGGCCGCAGCATTGCTAGCGGGAGTGCTGGTGCTCAGTGACCATGCATTATCGGACTCACATCGGAGCACACTGGGCACTGAGTCTGAGAAATTACTCGCCGTATCGAGCTGAAAACGGGTAAATCTATCCGCCATGTCACCGCGGCTGCGCACCGCACTATCGCAGTCTCCTTCAAAGTCGGAGCTCGAGCGTATAGACTCGCGCCCTTGTTTTGCAGGAGAAGCCCATGAGCGAGCCAAAGGCGACCAATGTGCATTGGCATGGCGGGGAAATTAATCGACTCGAGCGCGCCCAATTATTAGGTCACGGTGGCGCGACCCTCTGGTTCACGGGTCTCTCGGGTTCCGGTAAAAGTACGATTGCGGTTGCACTTGAGCAGGCGCTCTACCAGCGTGGAGTGCTCGTGTACCGCCTTGATGGCGACAACATTCGCTTGGGTATCAACAAAAACCTGGGGTTTAGCGCCGAGGACCGCGCAGAAAATATCCGTCGGGTAGGTGAGGTATCCAAACTATTTGCGGATGGCGGCGTGATTGTGCTGAGCAGTTTCATTAGCCCCTATATCGCCGACCGGCAGCTGGTTCGCGAACTCCATGAATCTGACAACATGCCTTTCATCGAGGTGTTTGTAGATTGCAGCCTCGAAGCGGCCGAAGAGCGCGACCCCAAGGGGCTCTATAAAAAAGCTCGAGCGGGGGAAATCAAAAATTTCACGGGGATCGATGACCCCTACGAGGCACCGAGTACGCCCGAGGTCCACCTGAGAACCGACCAGCAATCTTTGGAAGACGAAGTACAGAGCTTACTGACCCTGCTGGAGCAAAAAGGGCTGATTCCCGCCTCGGCATGAACAAAGGACATGGGGCGCAGCGCTACCTGCGCCATGCGGCATGTCAAAAGCAGCCGTTTCTGATTGACCCAGAATAAAATTTTTACGAGACCGTCGCACCACCACTAACCGAGAGACACTATGGCACTCATTGCACCCCACGGCGCCGACCAACTGAAGCCTTTGATCGTTAACGACGCGCGACGCGCCGAACTCGCGGCCGAGGCGCTGACCCTGCCTTCTTTGATGATGAGCTCCGCCGCAGCTGCCAATGCCGTGATGATGGGCGCGGGGTATTTCACCCCACTTACGGGCTACATGAACCGGGCTGACACATTGTCAGTCGCCGAGCATATGACCACGGCCGATGGCCTTTTCTGGCCGGTACCGGTGGTTAACCTGTCAGAGCAATGTCCTGTAGAGGCCGGCCAGCGCCTGGCACTCACCGACCCCAATCGAGAGGGGCATCCACTGTTGGCGGTAATGACCGTTGATGCCGTCGAGACTCTCAGCGATGACGACGTCGCTACGATCCTGAATAAGGTCTTTCGCACCGATGATCCCGAGCACCCCGGCGTCGCCGCCTTTACCGCTCAAGGTAGAACGCTGATTTCGGGGCCGATCGAGGTCCTCAACTACTCCTATTTTGAAGAAGACTTTCCCGATACATTCCGTACCGCCATGGCGATTCGCGAAGAAATCATTGAGCGCGGCTGGGAGCGTGTGGTGGCCTTCCAAACCCGGAACCCCATGCACCGCGCCCACGAAGAGCTGTGCCGCATGGCGATGGAAGATCTCTCCGCCGACGGAGTGCTAATCCACATGTTACTTGGCAAGCTGAAACCGGGCGATATCCCCGCCGACGTGCGCGATGCCTCGATCCGCAAAATGGTCGACCTGTACTTCCCGCCCAACAGCGTGATGGTCACGGGCTATGGCTTTGACATGCTTTATGCCGGGCCCCGCGAAGCGGTGCTGCACGCGGTATTCAGGCAGAACGCGGGCTGCACGCACCTGATTGTGGGCCGCGACCACGCAGGCGTTGGTGCCTATTACGGTGGCTTTGATGCGCAGACCATTTTTGACGACGAAGTGCCCAACGGCGCGCTCGCACTCGAGGTTTACCGGGCCGACCATACCGCCTTCAGCAAGAAGTTAAGTCGTGTGGTGATGATGCGGGACGCTCCGGATCACAGCCCTGAAGATTTCGTGCTGCTGTCGGGTACGAAGGTGCGGGAGATGCTGGGTCAGGGGATCGCCCCACCACCTGAGTTCTCACGACCTGAAGTGGCCGAGATACTGATGGCCTACTATCAAGAGATCGACGGCACCGCCGACTGATCCACGAACCAGAGGCAGGGGGGCCGTCCGGGCCCCTTTCAGGGTCAACCAAAGCACTCCACCCTGTTGTTCAGTTAGTAATACCGGGGGCTGCCCGCTCAGTGCCCCTTTCTCCCTAGGCTAGGCCTGTTAGCGCATGCGTACAGAAAAAGCGTAATGCTCTCCGATAGACAGACCTGCATGCTATCGATCCGAGCATAACGATAACTCAGCTGGTCGCTCCTCAGCACTCCGAATACACAGCGGCATTCTCTACCAGAGAGGCACTGGACATTGCCAACAGCGAGAATATCTCTGCACTAGTACTGGACACGGCTCTGCAGAAAAGCCGTATCGACGCGCTGGTCACAAATGCCGGCGAGAGACGGTCAACGCCGACCAGCTTGGCGAGCAGGTGACGGACCAAGTCAATGTGCCGCCGGATGGCAACACTACGCGATATCGAACGCAGGGTGAGCTGGTGGCGTCCGTCATTCATTCCGATCATAAAATCTCTCGCAATTATGAACCCTCTACTGCCGTGTCTGACTCGCCGATGTTCACTGTTAACGACGTGACCACGGTACAACAGCTCACCGATTAGTCCGCATTTCTTCAAGATGCGTCCGACATTCGCCTAATGTGAACCCTCTAGAGCACCCAACGCCGCCTTTGGCATATCCCGACAACACCTTGGCGTACCTGAACAATCATCGCGCCTTAAAGTCGGCGAAGCTGGGTCTGTTGGCGGATCGGTGACCTCTGAATTGACCTGACCTTCAGGTCAACCACCGGTGCGACGATGTTCATGAATGACTCCTATTTTTGCCCCGCTCTGCGGGGCTTTTTTAAGAGCCGCTCTTTGGGGTCTGCTGTGTAAGGCTGGCGTAATCCACTTTATCGTGAACCAACAGTTACTCCAGCATCGGCGCTCGCGCCGACACGCAAAGAAATCGCCATCGACAAGGAGGTCGTATGGACAAAGTCGGTTACTTTCAATCAGTTTATGAGACGCAGTTTGCTCTTGGTAAAAAAACCGGCGCCTGCTTGAGCGCTCAATACCTGGCGCTGGAAGCGTTTCTGCAACGCAGCAGCGACTGGCACTACCAGTGGTGGCCCATCGTTGGCATCACCCCAAAGGCTTGGTTCATTCTTCAGACTCGAGCAGCAGCAAACCGCCGAAATAGGATGCTCCCCACCCGCGGGCTGATTCGTGCACACCTGCATGACAGGGTGGCGCGCGGCCGCACATTATTCGAGCGAGAGAGGCCCCTACCCGAAGCTTGGCATTTTTATGCGTCGCGGGACGCCACGATTATTGCGCTTACCGAAGAACGCGAAAAAATTGCCGACATTCCATGGTTGGCGCTCGACCCGGA
>Ga0209374_1000959_pt1 | contig 30027 bp, 30 predicted proteins | sample SaaInlLV_DNA_10m_FD_184683 | JGI IMG/M metagenome (GOLD analysis project Ga0209374, IMG submission 184683) | Marine microbial communities from expanding oxygen minimum zones in the Saanich Inlet - SI075_LV_DNA_10m (SPAdes) (version 2) | ecosystem: Environmental > Aquatic > Marine > Unclassified ... | reverse complement strand
CACAATTTGGACAGATGGTGTTGCTTACAATAGCAATCAAGCCTGATTAAGCAAGTTTGCTAAACAGTTGCACTGACTCATCACCCCAAGTGATGGTCTGATTGAGACTCAAGCCTGCAGCAGTAATTGTTGGTGAATCAATACCGGAGGGATAGGGAGTTTGATGCTCTACGTCCGCTTGAATCAAATAGAACTCATCAACCAGTCCTGCGTTCAAAAAATGCTTGATAGTTGCTGGACCACCTTCAACCATAAGTCGCTGAATTTCCATATCGCCAAGACGGTTCAGCAAAGCAGGAAGATTACTAAAATCGTCACTTAGGACAATTGTGTCGCCACCATCGGTCAGTACTTTGGCATCTTGAGGAATGCGGCCATTGGGATCAATTACCACACGCAGTGGTTGGCGCTCTGAGGGAACTCGGCGTATGTTCAGTGAAGGGTCATCACGGATGATTGTCTCAACGCCGACAAGAATCCCGTCGCATTCCTTGCGTAATTGATGAACTGCATCTAAGCAACCTTCCGAAGTAAAGCGACCAGCAGATTGGCTACGATCATCGACTGAACCATGCTTATCGACAGCTAACTTTAGGGTAACAATTGGAGTACGGTGCTTGCACCAATGCAGAAACTCACGCATTTGATGTGCTGCCTCAGCTTCGAGTAATCCGGTTTCAACTTCAATACCAGCATCTTTGAGCACTTGGACTCCTTGACCACGAACTGTTGGATTGGGGTCATAGTGAGCAATGATTGCCTTTTTGACTCCAGCCCACATTAACGCCTGTGTACAGGGAGGAGTACGGCCAAAGTGGTTACATGGCTCCAGAGTAATATAGGCTGTTGAGCCATTTGGTGAATGGCCTTTTTGTTCAGCATCGTGTATTGCCATTTGCTCAGCGTGCAGGCCACCTAAGTGGTCATGCCAGCCTTCAGCGATGATTTTGTCGTCTTTGACAAGTATACAGCCGACCAGTGGATTTGGTGAAACACGTCCTCTACCAGTCTCAGCAACCTCAAGAGCACGAGTCATGAACTGAACATCAGATTCACTCCATTCCATAGACTTCACTGAACTCACCGTGTGGCTTTCCATAATTGAGTGCTTGCTTTTGCCCAAAAGGGAAGTATTCATGCGCCAAACCCGTATCGGATAGTATGGCCTCTAACGGTAATGGACCGGAAATTATCGAGTTTTTACCCGACTTAACTAGTAAGAAAAAGAAAGGTGTTCACAAGCCAATTTACGCTCGAATTTTTACCAATGAACTCATCAGCGGTGAGCCGGTAAAAGTAATTCACTTGATGGTCAATCCTTTTTCTGGTAAAAAGCAAGGTGAAAAAATAGCTAGTCAAGCCTCTGCTATGTTTAAGGAAAATGGGATTTCAGTAACTATGCATTTGTCGACTTATTCGGGTGAGTTAATTCAGATTGCAGCAGGTTTGACGACTGATGATGCTGATATTGTAGCCGTAGTTGGCGGAGATGGCAGTCTATCAGAAGTAGTAACTGGTTTAATGCAGGCTGGAAGTAACTGCCGAGTGGGCTTAATCCCTGCTGGGACTGGTAATTCGATGGCCAACGATCTAAGCATCAAGAGTACTGAAGACGCAGTGGCGAGAATTTGTGCTGGACACTATCAAACTCTAGACTTGGCCAAGGTCGACATGGTTGCTGGGCTGCCAGGCAGTGAAGGTGGTGAATTAACTCGCTATAGTACCAATCTAGTTACTTGGGGGCTTGGGGTTGATTCTACCATTAAAGCGGAAAAGATGCGTTGGATGGGCCCGATACGTTATGATGTTGGTATCCTAATGGCCATCATGGCTAACAATCGCCGAAATGCAAAACTTACCATCGACGGTCATGTGTTTGAAGACGACTTCACACTTTTCTTGATACAAAATAGCCAAACTGGTGGTTCATTACTACCGCTTGCCCCTGGCGCCTCACTAGATGATGGTAAGATGGATATTGGCATTTTGAAGAAGATGAAACGAGGAGAAATTCTCAAAGCCTTTGGCCAGTTGAAGAAAGAAGGCCGTCATGTATTTCATCCTAAGGTAGATTACCATCGATTCAAAACTCTTGAAATTGCCACTCCAAAGCCAACTGCGATTAATGTTGATGGGGAAAACATTGGTTCTACTCCGCTTAAAATGGAAGTTATGCAGAGCGCATTAAAAATAATTCATACTTCATAAAGAGAAATTAGAGAAATCTTCATCTTCTTCAAATGACTCCCGGTGAACCTTTTCTTCATGTTGTGGTTCAGGCTCGACTTGGGTTGGCTCAGGCTTAGCCGCTTTACGCTTCTTTGTCGCCCGTCGTTTCTTGACTGGCGCCGCTGCTTTGGGAGTTGGTGACTCTTGACGAACGCTACCAGTGAAGTGTTCGGTCTTTTTGCGCGCTGGCTCGCTTGAGACTACATTGCTGACTGGAGAACTTGTTCGAGTTGAGGTCGGCGGCGTCCACGCTTTTTCTTGAACCACCGGTTCACTATCGATTGCCTGTTGCTCCAATTTAATCGCTTCTTGACTAACCACTACTGATGAAGACTTGCTGCCGAATTCTTGCGGACCATCATCTTCTGAATTAGATGACAGCGCACTATCTAAATCAAATCCAGCTATTGGCCCTGCAGTGTCTTTTGATTTACCAGGCGGTTTACGCTGTTTCTTTTCGTCACGGTCTTGTTTATCTTGCTGGCGCTTGCGTTCTGTCGGAGAAATATTGCCTGATTTTTTATCACGGCGCAAGTCAGAAGCCACTTTCTTGACCTTTGCTATCCCTTCATCACCAAGTAATACTTTCATGGTCTCCTTGGCCCCTTGCCTGACGATCATTTGTGACAGTATGAACATGCCAACTGAGCCACCAATACCGACAACTAAGAAGAACAGAATAAAGCCAGCCCTGCCTAAGATAGGCACGTCGCCGTGTTTCCATTCATCGTCTGAATTGCCGCTAGAACTGATTACTTCGCCATTTAATTCTATTTTATCTACTAAAACATATACTGATTGGAGATTGCTGGTTCCGACATTCAATTCGCAATCATTATTCAAAGTGTGATGATAAGATTGAGTTCCCTCTTTGTAATAGCCTGTAGTTTGTGACTGACCATCGATGGTAAAGGCGGTACCGTTGACCAGCGTTGGACTGATTAAATATCCGTGAATAGTTATTGGCTTGTGCCACTCGCTCAGGGCCTTGAAGCCTTCATTCAAATTTTCAGTAGTTGGAATAAGGCCCAGAATGTACCAATCTGATTCAGTATCTTGGTCGATTTCATCCAAATCTACTGTCCCAGCTCGGGTCTCTGGCATTAATGGGATGTTCCATTGTTTTATGTCAATTCTAGCACCTTCGCCGTCCTTGACATTATTGGCATCGGCTTCAGACATCGCTTGGATGGCGACCGCAGCAGTAACTGCAGTATCCATTCCCCTCGCCCCGTCGATTGGGTCGTGAGAGTCATACAACATACTGGCTGATAGGAAGCCTTGGAACTGAATTCGGTCACTAGCATTTTTGCTTGGAGAAATCTCTTCTCCAACGTCACAACCAACCGGAGACAGGTCTTCAAAGGATGATTCACCGCCACCAAGATTAGTGGTAATTGACGTCTCATCAGTAGAAAAATCAACATCGATACCACCGTTGCCCCACTCAGCAGTATTGGCACCTAAACATCCAGCAAACAACATAGTTGCGACCAGTAACATGGCAAGGCGCGCTCTCCGCATATACCTATGAGAGGGGATTTAGTTTGAGAACTCTTCGATTATCTAACCTGATTAACAACAATAATTTTGGCGCAGAGAGAGGGATTCGAACCCCCGTGTCTTACGACAGTGGATTTCAAGTCCACCGCAATACCGGGCTATGCGATCTCTGCAATATGTTTGCGCAGATATTCCTCTTTCTAGTCTTTTGCCCTAATTAGCAGAATGAGTTATTGTGGTTCATTACTTTGCTTTCGACCAATTCTAATGGCTGCTACAGAGATTGCTGCGATACTGGCGATCGTCGTGAAACCAGGGATTCCTTCACTATCTGTGTCAACTAATCCCTCACCCTCAACAAGCATCCGTACATCAGAAATGAATTCTTCAGCATTCCAATTATCGCCAGTCCAAGCAACTACTGGTCTTCTTTCAGTATCAAGAATGAAAGTGGTAGTTGAGTGGCCAACATTGTATTCTTCTACAATATCTACTTGGACACATGAAAGCATAGTGCCCTCTGCCCATTCATAGCCATCATCACACATGCAATGTTTGCCTGAACCGCTGCCCATTTCCCAACCATTACCATTACACTCTTCTTGGTCATCTTCAACAAATACTCCCGGGATTGGGATTGTTGAATCTGCGGTGGTGTTTGGTGCCCAAGCAAGATAAGAAGGGGATTCAATAGAATCCATACCAACTGCACTGGCTTGCCAGTTCATTGCTGTCTCATTCCATTCATGAAGTTCCCACAACCAAGAGTAATTATCCGCGGCTGGGTCTTCTTGGCTTACGGATTCTAGATAATGACCGTATTGTGAATGTGGGGCTGAGAAAGCAATTCCTGCTCCATCAAAGGCTGCTGAAGTCAAATGCCAACCGTTTGAATTGTTGATTTGTTGAAACGCAGTGGTATTATCTGGATATATCAGGGACACTGATGAATTGTCTAGATCTGGAGGTGAGAGTAATGTCGCATCTGCTGTCGAAGCCATCCAAGCGATGTTATTACTTGTTGGAGTGGTCACCGAATCTATACCTAACATAGAGCCTTCCCAAGCTTGTCCACTCGTGTTGTAAGTCATCAACTTCCAGTACCAAGAGTTGTCTGATGGTGCTTCAATACCGTCAATTCCGCTAACAAATGTGCCATAAACTGGGTGAGTTGAATAGTTTAGTTCCCAGTCTGCTTCTAATGCCGCAAACTTTGTTGTTGACCAAGCTGTTGGTGTATTCATTAGTTCTGTTGAGACACCGGTATTATTGACAAACATAACTGTCGAATCTTCAGCCTGATGACCGTTGATATCACCAATATGAGCCTCAATAACGTTCTTTTGCACAACAAGACCAAAATTGGAGTATATGCTTTCCATGTCCGCTAAATCACCAGTAAGATGTGACCAATTGACTTTGTGCAACTCAGTATATTGCTTCAAGCGTTCTGGAGTGTCATGTTCTGGATCTACTGAGATTGAAACAATTGAAACATGTTCTTCATAATCTTCTCCAATGCCGGATTCTACTGAACGTAATAATTGAGTGATGACAGGACAAACATCAGGGCATCGAGTAAAAATAAACGCAACAATAACTACATCACCTCGTGAATCTGTAAGATTTACATTCTGATTATTTTGATCGATTAAACTGAAATCCTCTACAGGAGGTCTAGAAAGTTGGTAGCCTTTGTAGGCAGTAGCAGTTGGTATGGCTGAGGTAATGAATAGCGACACAACTAACAGTGCTAACAGTGACTTCTTAGACATCATGACATTCCCTATGGCGGAGTGTATATGAATACTCCTTTTACATATGCAATGTGGGCTCATCTAGATGTGGCATAATCCCAGTCGGGAGTGCACCATGATGGCAATTCAGTAATTGCTTCTGGATTGGAAAGACCGATACCCCAAAGCATCAACAAAACGAATAAAACCGGGAATAAAGCAGTTCTAGTGTAAATTCTAGGGTCACCCTTCAAGTGCATGAAATATGCTGCAATTCCATACCCTTTGACAATTCCAACAATCACCAAAATAGTCCATACGGCAAATCGAGAGATTCTTATTTCAGTACCTGGCACTGTTTCGAAAAACACTGCCCCTACCTCAAATAAGGTAAAGACCATCAAAACGATAAAATTCCAAAAGTAAATGTCTTTGTTGCCAGGAAGACGCTCAACGATTGATTCGATAATTCCTGTTGTTTCATGTTCGCCCATAATATCACCTCAATACAAATAGAATGCAGGGAAGATAACTACCCAAGCCAAATCTACAAAGTGCCAGTACAGACCGAAATATTCGATTCCCTGGCCATTGTCCTCATCATATCCAATAGTGTCTGCCTTGAATACTAGATAAAGCATAATCAGCAACCCGGCGAATACGTGCATTCCGTGAGCACCTGTTGCCACATAGAATATTGAGCCTTGAGAGGTTCCAACTGTGAAACCTTCTGCCACAAGATGGCTCCATTCTACTAACTTTAGTACGATAAACATCGAACCTAAGAGTAGAGTGGCTATTAGGTAATTTCTAACTGCTGTCTTCTTATCAGGTAGTAGATGTCTTAGAACTCCTTTTGGTGCTTCCCAATCTTTTGCCTTAGCAGTCTTGAGAGCAAGCACAATTGTGTATGAGGAGATAATTAGCGCAAAGGTGTTAACTGCACCTGGCAACATTGTCCAGAAGTCACCGGTACCTGCAGCGCCACCAGGACGTAGGTAGTCTGATGCAGTCATGACTACATCGCCGGTAACAACTTCTCCAGCATCAAACAAATCAATTTGGCTTTGGCTTACACAGCCTTCAACTGGTTTGCCATTTTCTAAGCCGTTATCGAAAGCCCATTTGGTACACCATTCGGTTCTGACTCTAAGATATGAAGAAAAGAAGGTTGCGAAGACCATAATCTCAGACATAATGAATACCCAAAGACCAGCTTTTCTGATATGCTCACCTTCAAATGGCGCAGAGGTGGCAATTTGTTCACCGTGGCCGATAAATGGCAGGTCTTCTCGCCACCAGTTTGCTATACCAATCATTATGATTGTCAAACCAATAGTGCTTAGAACTAAGTTACCCAGAGCGAAGGTGCCGCCTTGTGACAGCAATGGTCTTAGCCCCTCAACAAAATCTGGGAATCCCATTAAGAATAATAATACACCAAAACAGAAAATGATTGGTGATGCTGAGCCATGATGTTCGTCGTGATGATCATCACCATGGCTTTCCTCTTCTTGGGGCTGAATTGAATTAATGAATCCTCCAATACCCAAAAATATCGCATAAATTATACTAATGACCATGATGGTCACCCCTGCTACCCAGTAGGTTAGATAGGAAAGATGTGCGTCTATTTCTTCATGATGTAGATGATCTAATTCCGATTGAGTTACGGTTGGATCTTCCATGGCTTCGTAATATGTTTCCTTGGCATCATCATAAGCGTCATGCTTGATACTACCGACACCTAGCCCTAAAGCAGCAAACGCGACTATCCCAATAGTTACTATTGCTCCTGCCATTAGGATTGCTCTGCCCCAAATGGAGTTTTCAATATGGTTGCCATGGCCGCTCATTCTTCAGCCCCCTTCGGTTTAGCAGTCCACAGTTTTTCCGCCACTGTTTTCTTGTCTGAATGGTCGTGATGGCCGTACAGTTCATTCATGTCCCCTTGAGTAGGAATATCATGGAATGATGGTGTTGGAGGTGGTGAGGAAGTAGACCATTCTAGTGACCATCCGCCCCACGGGTCTTTACCAACAGGCTCACCATTACGGCGGGAACTGAAGATATTCCAAACTAGTAACAATTGGCTTAATCCAAAGATGAAGGCAAAAATACTGACCGCTAAGTTGTACTCAGCAAATCCAGTTTCTTCAAGATAGGAGTGCGTTCTTCTTGGCATGCCGTTAATTCCCAGTTGATGCATTGGCCAGAACGCAGCATTGTAAGAAGAGAATCCGATTAAGAAGTGCCACAGACCAAGCTTCTCATTGAGTTTACGTCCAGTGACCTTAGGGTACCAGTAGTAAACTCCAGACAGTATACCAAAGACTGTTCCACCAATGAAGACATAGTGGAAGTGAGCAACTACGAAGTATGAGTCGTGGAAGTGTACATCTAATCCAGCGACTGGGAAGAACATTCCTGAAATACCTCCAAGAGTAAACGTCACCAAGAAACCTAGAGACCACAAGGTATGAGTTTTCATAACTAGGCTACCACCCCAAATGGTAGCCAGCCAGTTGAATATTTTCGCCCCCGTCGGTATCGCAACCGCCATAGTGGTAATCATGAAAGCGGCTCGCCAAAATGCATCCATACCAGAAGTCAACATGTGATGTCCCCAGACAATAAATCCGACGACTCCAATACCGGCCATGGCAAATACCATCGATTTGTAGCCAAAGATAGACCTTCTAGCACTTGTCGCAAGAACTTCTGATACGATTCCGAATGCTGGAATAATAACTACATATACTTCAGGATGCCCAAAGAACCAGAACAAATGCTGGAACAGTAAACTGTCGCCACCACTGGTAAAGAATACCGTGCCGATTGTATGATCAAATAATAAGAATACTAGACCAATAACCAGTGCTGGCAGTGACATGTACAGCATGAATACACTGACGAATACTGACCAAGTGAATAGTGGCATCTTCATCCAAGTAACACCTGGAGCACGCATGGTAAACACGGTGGTGATGAAATTCACACCTCCTAGTGTGGATGATGCACCAAGCATGAGCATTCCTGACAGGAACGCCGTGGTACCTAAGTTAGAACCATACTGAGAGAGTCCTTCGCCCAGATTGGCTTCAGTTAGTGACGAATAAGGCGGGTACATAACCCAAGTAATGTCTGCTGCTTCACCAGACCAGATTCCGGTGTAAATTAGCGGGCTGGAAAATACTAGTAGCCATAGACCCATAGCATTGATTCTTGGGAAGGCTAAATCCTTAGCACCGATTTGTAGCGGCAAAACGTAGTTCATGAAACCTGCAATCATCGGCATAGCCGCCAAGAAAATCATGGTTGTGCCGTGAAGAGTGAAGAATGAGTTGTACTCTGTTTCAGTTAGGAAAGTGTTCTCTGGCACTGCAAGTTGTATCCTGAACAACAGAGCGAGGAAACCACCAACAAGGAAGAAGAAAAACCCATACAAGAAGTACATGATACCGACTTCTTTGTGGTCAGTGGTTGTTAGCCAAGGCTTCATGTAAGCCCAGAAGTTGTAAATTCCGAAGGTCTCAGGTGACCTTGAGTAGTAAACCCACATTACGCCTAGGAGAATCAAACCAAGGGCTAAACCAACCGCAGTGAGTAACAGCACTAGTGCCCTTACGCTTGGAGCCATTTCACCAGCGTTGATTCCGGCAATGGTTGCCTCATAGGAGTTCCACATGTCGCCGTTAAAACCGTCACCGCCGTTGACAGCGTTACCGTAAATAGTGAATTCGACAAACTGGCTATCATCAGCAGGGGCGGTCCATTCAAAATCCCAGGTTCGAAATGCGTTTCCTTCAGTCGTATGGGTCAATCCACCATCCATTTCATGACTCAAGGTCGGGTCTACCGATGCAACTGCTCCTTTGGATGCTAGGATTCTAAATCCACCTGCGCGGCCGTTCCATGGATCTGCACCCTCGGTGCTTCCATCGTTGTATAGAGTCATTACGTCATTTGTTACCGTGACGGTAAAAGTGTAGGTTTCACTTGCGTTATAATTTTCAGGCAGGCCGATAACTGATACTACAGTATCGGATGATGGGCCTCCGTGGCAAGAACAACCATTGTCTCCTGCTGAACCAATACCTGAAGGTGCAGCGTCAAATTGAGGCACCATAACTAGGGAGATTAGCACTATAGATAGAAGGGCAATGGTTCTAGTGCGCATTAATTAGAGCCCCCTACTTTCTGTACGCCGGTATCGACGTCACAGTAATCGAGACCATTTTGGATGGGAGCTACAACATCGACATTGCCAATCATCTTTGAATGGTCAAGACCACAATATTCGGCACACCTAATGTTGAATGTACCTGGATCATCGGGCCAAAACCACATCATAGTACCACCTTCAAGACCAGGTACCAGGTCTTCTTTAACACCCCATTCAGGGAGCCAAAAAGAGTGTTGAACTCCCCAATAAGTACTGTTTAACTCACTGTAATCTGAAGTGTATGAAAATAGGTTTAACACTATTTTTTCATCACATGGAACAATTAAATGATCTCCTGCTGCAGTTGATAATTTATGGTTGATAGGGATATGGCCCCAAGAGTGTAATTCATTGTCTTCAGCGTCTAGAATCATAACTGAAGCAGCAACGAAGCGATTGAACGCTTGGTCAATTTGCGTCGAGCCCCCCGCAGTGAACAGTTCATAGTTAGTAGCAGACCCATCTATGACAACAGTCATATTGACGGCATCGGGGCTACCTGAGTGTTGTACAGTTAGGTTATCTCCCCAATTGACATCAATTCCAGTGACTCTTACGTCATCTTGCCAAGTTAATTCTTCTTTGTAGTTGAATTCCCAAAACCATTGCTGTCCTATTATCTCCATATCGAAGGCTTCTTCTTCGTCAGGTATGACCCAAACAGCTGTATTGGAGGCTAGAGCAAGAACGACTAGCCATACAACGATAATTGTTGGAACTACGTAAAATAAAACTTCGATTTTGGTATTGTGCCGGTCGACTGGGAAAGAACCTACCACAATATGGTCGATTTCAGTGGTGTCTGGGACAATGCTGGCGCGGTATCTAATCATTGCATAGAGAAGCCATGCGAACGTGAAAATCCCAACGATGATACCCCAAAAAAGAAACTTTTCGTAAAGTACTGAAAAAACGGTATCCTCTGCCACCATTAGAATCACCCTGTTTGACCGCCCGAGTAGTAGCCCTTAAGGATTTGTCGAATTTTAGGACTGGCTGATTGTTTTACAACACCCTTAGGTGCTTAGCAGTTGCCCATTCTCAACCATAGTATATGAATCTTAGTTTTTCATTTGGAAATCCCTGCGGCAGCGAAAATTACGACACTTTATTGACTTGATTATTCTGAGGTTACTTGTGAGTTTTTTGGACGTGACAAAATGTTTCCAAATGACCCTCACTGGCCAAGCTATTTTGAGCGTCAAAGTTCATCCTGCTGCCAAGCGTGAAGGCATAATTGGATATAATGAATGGAACGGCGAACTGAAAATAGCTGTCAAAGCAATTGCCGAGGGTGGTAAAGCAAATAAAGCGCTAATTCATGTGATTTCAGAATCATTTAACCTCCCTAAAGAGGAGGTAGAAATTATCTCCGGCTTGACATCCAAGAGCAAAAAGGTAAAACTTTGCACCACCGACATACCACTGATGAAGAAGATCATAGAACGGAAATTGATGTGATCACATGGCAAGTTCGAATCGTACTGATGGGACTGGCCTAGGCAACTATGAACTTCGTTTTACTAACGCAGGACAAACACTAGGCGAGGCAAGGCGGCGTAATCGTCTACACAATTGGCCGATTATCGTCGAAGGACCTAGAGACAAAAGAGCGCTTGAATCATTAGAATTTGTTGGCCCTATTGAGGTACTAAATAGAGGGTGGACTCTCGAGAGAGTTGTCGCACACCTGTACGAAAAGTATGGTACGAGGAATAACTTTGTTGGCGGGTCATCGGTATGTTTACTGATGGATTGGGACCGAACCGGTGGCAGACTACAACGGAGGCTTGCAAGGTTACTAGAGGGGTTTGATATGCTAGTTGATCAGGACACAAGAGTCGTTCTGCAGAAGAATCTAAAACCCGAAACCAGAGTCCTAGAATCCCTTTATGGTCTGGCAGATAGATTAAGTTACTACCTCCACCAAGAGGACCCCTTGTGAACATACAGTGGTTTATAACCCTCAATTTGAGCCCGTGGAGTATGAACAAGAAACTAACGTTATTCATTGCCCTAATCTTTGTTTTGCAAGCGACCCAATTTGCTCAAGCGGACGATCATGAAGAAAAACAAACAATTGTTGATGTAGCCTCGAGCACCGGCTCCCACGAAAGCCTAGTTGCAGCACTCAATCACGTTGGATTGGCTGACACACTAGCCGGAAATGGACCATTCACCGTCTTTGCTCCAACCGACCAAGCATTTACTGATGCTGGAATAAATCTGGATGATTTTGACACAGAAGAGGAAAACAACACTCTCTCAAACATACTGCTATATCACGTAATTTCTGGAGCTGCTGTCGATGCAGCAAACGTAACTGACGGAATGACTGCAGAAGCAGCAAATGGTGACACGTTATCATTCACAGTTACCAATGATTCAGTGATGGTTGGTGACGCCACTGTTACCAGCGCTGACGTTGAAGCCAGCAACGGAATAATTCATGTCGTTGACAAGGTGCTAATGCCACCTGCTGACGTAATCGAAGAACCAGTGACCACTACATGTGACGTCACTGTAGGGGTAGTAGACACTGCATACGACCGTCCATCAGTCTCTATTGATGTTGGACAAACGGTTTGCTGGGAATGGACTGAAGCTGACATGCCGCACAATGTCGCTGAGATAGAAGACATCAGTAGCACAGAAATTCTAACTGGTGGCATCTATTCAGGGGAAGCCGAAGGGACAGTATTCTTTTCTTACACATTTACCGAAAACACTACTTTCTACTATGCTTGTGAACCACATTTGATGATGAACATGAAAGGTGAAGTTATTGTTGGAACGGGTATTGACGCCAATGATGTCAAGGCAGACGATAGTGACAAGAGTTCTGAGTCCACTCCTGGGTTCCTACTTGCCACCTCAATCATTGCTATGATCGGTGCAGTGCTTGTACTTTCAAGGCGCTCTTGATCATCAAATCACATAGACAATCATCACTGCGATGTAGCCTACTATTACCACAGTGCTCAACACTATGTTGACTATTGATGCAATATATGCTACTTGGGCGGTGCCCGCGTCTGGATGGTAAGGGTTGAAATCGGTGATTTTCTTAGCGCTAAGAGCGATGAATAAAGCTGGTATTGACCAAATTAATCCACCGCAGGCAAACGACATTATTGCGAGAACTAAAGCCAGTACTGCATTGGTTTGAGGATATATCGCATGGTGAGTTGCGCCTAGTGGGATGGTGAAGTTTTCCTCAGTCACAGTCCCTGTGAGTTTTGTTTCTTCTTCGGCTTTATCTTGCCAAAAGTCGGTTGATTGTTGTTCAGGCATCATTGGAATCACGTCTGTTTTCGGCTGCTGCTTTCTGCAATAAAAACTCTATTTGAGCATTGATTGAGCGAAAATCATCATCTGCCCACTTACGTAAAGTGTCGTGTAGGGCAGGATCAATCCTGAGGAGAACTTTTTTCTTTGTCATTTTTTTCCGCCTCGATTCGTAGTTATCATTTGTGTTGATTTTGTCTTGTAAATTACTTACCAAATCAATCTACCTCACATGTAGTAATAACTGTACACTTGAAAACCCTCACTGGTATAAAGATCCTGTGTTAATTACTGGAGTGGTATCTGTTTCTGAGCATAGCACGACTAACAAATTGCTAACCATGGTTGCTTTCTTATCTTCATCAAGTTCAATTATACCCTTTACACTTAACTGGTCTAATGCTAGTTCAACCATGCCAACTGCACCGTCGACTATCTCTCTTCTTGCTGCGACCACTGCACTTGCTTGCTGTCTTCGTAGCATTGCTTGGGCGACCTCAGGAGCGTAGGCTAAGTGGCTGATTCTCGCCTCTAAAACCTCGATACCTGCTCTGCTAAGCCTTGCCTGAACTGATTCTCTAAGTTCTGTTGCCACTACTTCTTGGTGGCTTGAAAGAGCCACACCGCCAAGATCTTTCTCTTCGATAATATCGTATGGATACTTAGTAGCCATTGCCCTTAGAGCCGCCTCACTTTGAATTTGGACATAATTCTCGTAATCATCTACTTCAAAAAGAGCCTCTGCTGCATCGAATACTCGCCACACAACTACTGCAGCAATATCAATTGGATTTGCATTAACATCGTTAACTTTCAACTTGGCCGATTCAAAATTTCTAATTCTGAAAATCACTTTCGTTTTCTCGTATAGGGGATTGACAAACCAGCGGAATCCTTCGGTTTTTACTGAACCAACATATTTACCAAAGAACTGGCATACTGCTGCTTCATTTGGATTGATTACCACATAAGAATTCCACATGACAAACCATAGAACCGAAATAATTAGTTGAAGAAGGGCCCCAAGTGCAATGCCGATTGGTCCTCCTGCATACAATGCGAAACATAGTAGGCCAATCACTGGGACTACTATCAAGTGAATGAGTATCCCCAGCCAACCACTCATGGAGTTAATTTCTATATCTCTAAATTGTATTTCATTCATTGCTGAGGTTTGGGTTTCCATTGTTCCACCACTTAACCCCACATTTCACACTATTATAATGATATCTAAGTGATATCACTATATTGTCAAATCTTTGGAAAATATTACTCTGGTTGAGAATAAGACCACAACTTAGTAGTCACCAAAGCCATTACTACTATTTTGGCAAAGTCCCAAATCAAGAATGGTTCAACACCCCACTCAAATGCTTGAGCCATGTCAACACCGTAGGATTCTGCTAGCCAAACAGTACCAATGAGATAGACTGGCAACATTGCCAATGTCCAGCAGACTATCTGGGCCTTTAGATCTGCTACTCCGGATGTTCTCGAGCGGTCTAATCCTTCAGCAACTAAGGCTGAAGCAATTGGGAAAGAGATTAGATAACCTCCACTAGCAATCAATTTACCGCTATCAAATAGCATATCGCCACCTTCAGCAAATACTGGAGCACCGATTGCACCGACCAATAAATATAGGCAACCTGAGAAGAAAGCATCGTTTCTTCGCAAATATACTCCTGTCGCTAAGACCGCGAAGGTTTGGAGGGTGTAAGGTACTGGAGTCCAAGGCACCGTGAAGGCAATTTGCGCACACAGAGCAGTCAGTCCAGCAAAAAAGGAAATCGAAATGGCTCTTTCTAATATTGTTGACTCTTTGGCAGAAAGGGTTTGATGCCATGTCTGGGGTTTGTTCCAATTGAATTCACTGAACATATAGGTTGCTTGAATTGACGGTTTTTAGTGATTCAGTATAGATTGTGGAATAGGTGGCTGCCATTCTCCTGACAATTTACCATGGTCTAATAAATGCCAATATACCGTATTAATTGAGACTCTCGAGTCTTCCACCATGGAAGATAATTCGTTAGCCTGCAAGACTTTAGGGAGTTTTTTCCACGCTTGCTTAGCAAGCCATGATAGCGGAAATAGCGATAACGCTGGACCGTTTATTGGTAGTCCCCATTTGGTTGCCCACTCGCGCTCGACTAAACTTGCCTCTGCGACTGCATGACGTACGTTAGCCCAAGAATTACCTTTTCCCGCCTTAGACTTGGTTAGCAAAGTATCATTTATTGAACTGTCAAGTATAATCCCAGATTGCTTTAACACGCTTGCCATCCATGGAGCCATATATCCCGCTGGAGCTCTAAACCACGGACGAAATGATTCACCAACTACACTTTTGATTTGTTCACAGGCTTGGATTATTGCTGTTTGGAACCCGTCTAAGTCTTCTGGCCATGCTGACCATGACCGATGAGTTAAGCCATGACATCCAATAGTGATTCGTTTTGGGTAGGATGAAATTAGACGAACTAGCCAATGTCTAAACTCTTCATTTTGTAATGAGTCTGCTATCACAAACAAGGTGACTGGTGATTTATGTGAACTAAACCATTTTTCAAAGCCAACAATTCCTGCGGCCAATTGCTCACTTAATTGATTGGAATCAATCTGCTTTTTAGATCGTGTTGGATGTCCTTGATGTTTTGGAATATGTCTAAAATCATCACAATCAACAGTCAACCAAGTCTTTGTCAACTATCTCCACCTCTGTTGATATCAACTATGTGAATCCGGTGTGGAACCGTTCGCCCACTAATCTCAATACCGATGAATTCCTCAACAGATTCTCCATCCCAAGACTGACAGATGGATGCTGCAGTAGCAAGTCCGGCTTCGTTGTGCGGATGTACAGTTATTTCAATTCTAAAGAATTCTTCTTGAGATGAAAGCCACTGAAAAATTGCATTGACACAGTTGATAGTGACGCCTTTTCGACGGTGTGGTGTTCTAACCCAATATCCAAGATTATAGTTCGAATGAAGTAATTGAAGCTCATCTCCAAGCCCAATTAGCCCGATAAATTCTCGGGACAAATTATCGATTATCGACCAAAAATGAATTTGATTAGAATTTGTTTGGGCTTCGACATCGTTTAACATATCTCTAATCTGTAATCTTGCTTCTTTACCTTTGTCAAGCCATGGAAGTGCGGAATAAGCCGAATCTGGATCTTCCTTAATAGCATTTAGAATTGGCGTGAGGGCGCTACGATTTACCGGCATGAGAACAATATTGCCTTCAACAGAAAGTTCCGGTGTTTGCTTCATCATTATTCCTCACGACAAATGGGTCATTGCTTTAGCGACATTCGAATCATTTGGATAAGTTATTTGCGCCATTTGTAGCATCCATTGAAGATGTTCTTCTCTACCTAGATAGCGCATTATAGTACCAATATGAACTAACATGTCGAGATTACCGTCCAAGTGTGGACCCAGGTTGTCCAATTGTTGAGCTGTTTGAGTCAATTTACCGGTTTTTATCAATTCCAACATCGTCACTACCTCTCGGTAAACTTGGCGTTCATCCCAGGCATCCTTTGCCGGCCACGGCCAAATCCTACCATTATGTTGAGGTTCAGGAACATTATTTGACGCAGCGATTTTTTGGTTTACAGAATGATTTACATCTGGAATATCAGGCACTTCTGGAGTAACAATCGTATTTTCAGCAGTGGAATCGTCCTGCGGGATTTCCGGCACATCTGGCGTAATATCAACAGACTCGGGGATTTCGGGAACTTCTGGAGTAATTGTTGCTGTCTGCTCTGGTTGTTCAACATCAGGAATTTCTGGCACTTCTGGGGTATTGAGTATCTCTGTGCTGACCGCAGCGGAGAATGGCAAATCAGGAGTTACAATTTCTTCTTCGATTATTTGCGGTTGCATATTTTCAGAAGATGGTCCGACTGAGCCTGAAAGATCGGCATTACTGTCACTATCTTGGGTAAATAGTGAACCTTGCCCAGTATGGACTGGTTCTGCCACTTCGTCTAGGGGATTACCAACCGGGACGACAAAATCTATCTGTTTTGAGGGCGCATCATCCTCAGACAATTCCACTTCGCGAGGTTTTTCATAATCTTGGACCTCAGAAAGTGTCGGCCCAGAACTAGAAATAAAATCAAATCCGGCATCTTGGCCACTATCCTCAATTTCAAATTGATCAACTTCGACTGTTACATCCTCGAGCGATAAGACTGCTTCAACAACGAAGTCTTCTTCACCTTCATTATCTGTTTCTTGATCTAGTAGAGTCGACATAATATCTGACTCTGTCGCTGAAGGAGTAGCCATAGGTTGGTCCCTTGCGGACCGATCTAAGTTGTAATAGCATAACTTGCATTGTTTGGCTTCAAGCGGGTTTGGAGTATTGCAATATGGACAAATGTTTTGTTCGTCAGAAGTATCCTTCTTACGCCACCCAAACAAGTTACCCACCAAGATAAGGGCCAGTGATAGAGTGTTTAAGTGATAGGGTTTCACGGTCATAATATAATTCATTTGAATCAATACTATCATTTGGTGAAGGGGACTGGTAAGCCCATGGCAAAGAAGGGTTCAGTCCGCAGGATGGATAATTCTCTGCCTAACTCTAATTTGGGCGTTATTGACCTATCTGAGGAAATGCCTCACCAGTGGAAACGTGGCCAAGAGCATTTTGACCGCTTTACTAAGTTAATTCGTATCGAATTGGATGATGAAACTGCTATGGTTGAAGAGCGCTGGAAAAAATGGAGTAAGCAACAATTGGTTTCTGCAGGACTAGCTTTGTTTGAATTATCGGCTCGAACCCAAGGACGATTTTTCGGAGAGCCAATCATCGTGTTTGAAGAATCAGGCCGAAACTGGTTGCCTCAGCACCGGTTTTCACATGGTGATATTGTGTTGATTTCTCGCACCCGCCCGTGGGGTGAAAAAGTGTATGAAGGAATTGTTTTAGATCGGGGACCAACCAGAGTTAGAGTCGTGGTAAAAGATAAACCAAAAGACATCAAAAAAGGACGCTGGAGGTTAGACAAAGGCGCTAACAGAATTGCTCATGACCGCATGCATGAAGCACTTATTGCCTTCCATTCTACCGAATCTACCGGCGGCACCCCCTTACGAGATTTAATTCTAGGTTCACTTCACGACCCAGTAAGTTCGGCTCAAAGACCCCCAGAAATTAGCGGCAGAAGTAAAAAAACCAACCTTGGGAAATTATCATCACTAAATGAATCACAACAATTAGCTGTCGAACAATCCATCAATTCGCGATTATCTCTAATCCAGGGCCCGCCTGGAACCGGCAAAACATTTACCGCTATTCATCTGCTTAAACGGCTTGCAGACATGGGAAAAGGTCCAATTTTAGCTAGTGCTGAATCAAATGTCGCGGTTGATAATTTACTCGAGGGATTGATAGAAAACGGCGTCAATGCGATTAGAATTGGTAAGCCTGTCAAGGTACGAGAAACACTACGAGATAGTACATTAGACGCATTGATGGATCAACATCATCTCAAAGATGAGATTGATTATATCCGTGATCAAAATGATGAACTGCGGAAGAGTTTGAATTCACTTAAAGGCAAGGAAAAGGGAATGACTCATCGGGATATTAAAAATAATTTCAAGGATATACGCCGTTTAGAAGACGAGATTGTCACTTCATTGTTGGACAGTGCTGAAGTGATATGTGCCACTACAATTGGCGCTGGACACCGTATCCTTGGTGACCGTAAATTCCCAATTGTATTAATTGATGAAGCGACACAAGCCAGTGAACCAAGCGCTTTAGTGCCAATTACTAGAGGATGCAGACAACTGATTTTGGTCGGAGATCACAAACAGTTACCACCTACTGTGATAAGTGAAAAAGCCGAAAGTGGCGGTTTGAACCAATCATTATTTGAGCGATTAAACAAATGTGGCATCCCAGCTCATATGCTTACTATTCAATACCGAATGCACCCCGTGATAAGGGAATTTCCCAGCGCAAGATTTTATGACAATCGGTTAGATGACGGTTGCCAGCCTTCTGAAAGACCGACTCCAGCAGGATTATTGTGGCCTGATTGGGATAATCCGTTGGCGTTTATTCCGGTTGATGGGGTTGAACAGCAAGATGAAGAAGGCAGCAGTAGGTCTAATTATGCAGAGGCTGCTAAGGTTTTAGCAGTCGTCCAAGGCTTGCTTGAACCTGGAGATTTGACAACCCGAGATATTGGCGTCATCACTCCTTACAACGGCCAAGTAAGAGTTTTAGCTGATTTATTTGAACAAGCAGGGGGCAGGAATCAGGGAGATAGATATGAGGGCTTGGAAATCAAAAGCGTTGATGGTTATCAAGGCAGAGAAAAAGAAGTGATTGTATTTTCAACAGTAAGAGCTAACGACACTGGAGAAATCGGTTTTCTAAGCGATAAAAGGCGATTAAATGTCGCTTTATCTAGAGCCAAGAGAGGCCTTATCATAATTGGCAACCCAACTACGCTGCGCCATAATAAAACTTGGAATTCGTGGCTTGAATGGGTTGAGGAGCGTAATCTATTCGCTTGGCACCTATCTCAAGATTAATGCGTAGATTGACAAAGTAAGCCCTCAAGGACACTGCATGGCCGAGAGCCCAGTTAGTCTTCACCAAGGTGGCGGCACCCTTGCCCAAGCGGTGTTGGCCAGTGCTCCTGAAGGAATGCTCATCGCACCTGTGTGGAAGCGTATTGCTGGCTTTATGCTAGATGTATTGTTGATTTCTATCGTCTTGACATTTCTTACTGGAGGGCAACTAACGCTAAACCTGCTTAACTTTGAATTGGTCAAAGGTGGTGCTGAATATATCTTATTTTTCTCCTCCAATTGGGTTATTTTACTAACATCACACTGGCTGTATTGGAAATATACTGGTCGAGCTTACGGCCGCTCCCTAGGTCAAAGAGCATTCAGAATTGCTATTGTCCATGATGATGGTACCGCACTTGAAAAACATCATTGGAGCCCAAGAGCGGCGTCTAAGTTAGTCTATCTATTGCCAATAATTGGCCCCCTTTGGTTTGGTATGAGAGACGCGTTTAAGGCCCGCTCCAAGGATGAGGAATATCGTACCGCTATTGATATTAAGAATCACACAGTTGCCGCTGTCGACTGGTCTTTACCGGTTGAAACGCGTAATAAATTACGATGAAAACTTTTAGACATCTATTTCAAGTATTACCGACTGTGCCATTCTAGAGGAGGGTTAGCATGACCGAAGAACATTTTACCAAGGCCTCGCCGATAGAATGTCGACTAATGTCTGTGGTCATGGAGATTGATGACGATGATGAAGATGTCATACAAGTCGCAGTAGACGTAGCCAATGAATCGGCAATTCCGGTTGGCGGCCTAGACATCTTTATCCAAACTAGTGATAACAAAAAGGTAGAATCCGAGGAAGGCATTAGTTCTCTTGGCCCAGGATTAACCAGAACCTTTAGTTTTGAATTCCCACTATCATCTGGCAATTGGACTTTTATGCTAAGATCCCCAACGATTGTTGCCGATCTAGGACCATATGAACATGATTTCATTTATCAAGCAAAGAAAGGTCGAGTGTTCAATAACGCAATTGGCAGTGGAATGTTTACTGACGCTTTTACTTCAGAGTTCGGTGAATTTGGCAGTGTAGAAGAACGTGGTATGATTGATGCTGCTGAAATCAAACTCACCTCTTATTACGGCGAAAATGCTGAAGGCGGCTCTACTGCAATTTCAGTTGGAGATGCATCTGAAACACCAGAAGAGGACGCAGCAAGGACGCCCCCATGGGAAAAATCTTCAAATGTACTATCTGCACCTTTGACACCAAAACCCGTTATTGAGACTCCTCCTATTGCAAAGGAGGCTACTCCTAGCAGCGATATCTTATCATTTTCTAAGAATCTAGCACCGGCAGCAAAAGAAGAAGTGTCTAAACCAAACACTGCTGCCTCCCCTCCACCTTTACCAACTCAGGCCAAAATCCCTGATAAGCCGGTAGATAAAGCCAGTAATACTCCTCCATCTGGCCCACCAAGTGGGCCGCCTTCTGGACCACCATCCAACTCTCCATCTGGACCGCCTTCTGGACCACCATCCAACTCTCCATCTGGACCGCCAAGCGGGCCACCGTCAGGGCCGCCCAGTGGCCCTTCAACCGCTCCACCATCTAGCCAACCAAGTGGGCCGCCTTCTGGACCACCATCCAAATCTCCAAGCGGGCCACCTTCTGGACCACCATCCAAATCTCCAAGCGGGCCACCTTCCGGACCACCAAAATCGAAAAAGCCAACAAGGCCGCCAATGTAGGTGAGGTAATGACTGACGGATTTGTTATGGAATTATGTGGCAATAGAGCTGCTTGGCAGATTGTCCCTGAAAATGTTAAATCAATCGATTTAGAATCCGTTGGAAATATAATTGAAAAAGCAGGATATGAAGTTGGGATTAGAACTAGATTATGCTGGACCTTTTCTGGACCTTGTGACTTAACACTCTACCCAAGTGGAAAATTATTAGTAAAAACTGAGAATAAAGAACTAGCTGCCGAGGTAGCAAGATTACATGTTGAAAATTGGGCTAAGTCGTAGTGGTGAATAACTTGATTGAAATACCCCAAGCGGTTATTGCAAACCTATACTCTAACGGCGTTGTAGTATATCCTACCTCAACACTACCCGGACTTGGTTGCTTACCAAACAGCGATGCATTGGATACTCTGTATCGAATAAAGAACCGCCCCAGTTCTCAACCAGTAAGCCTAGGTGTAGCCTCTTTAAAACAAGCAGAACTGTTGGTAAAAGTACCATCCATCGCTCATGAAATCCTTGATGCCTTTCCAGAAGGTAGCATTACACTGATCCTTGATGCTAAAGAGACTTTAGACAAACGCCTGGGTGGCAATCGGATTGCGGTAAGAGTGTTGGCTGATGAACGCGGCATTGCGCTGGTAAAAGAAATAGGACCAATTACGGCCACTAGTGCAAATCATAGTGGTGTTGAACCTGTTTACAGTACAATACTTGCTGCGAAGGTATTAGCACTTGATGACAAATCCATCATTGCTGGTGAATGCCCCGGAGGGGCTCCAAGCACTATTTTGTCGCTCGAGAAATTAGACGGTAATTCAAGCGATTATACGGTAACTATTATCAGAGAGGGCGTAGTACCTAGAAATGACGTGGAGACATGGATGAGGAATTAGCATTGAAGTATTGGAAGGACGCTGGCCATGTTGCTAGAAGAACTCTTGAAGCAATGAAAGAAAAAATTGTTCCTGGTGCAACATTACATGAGACGATTGAAGCGGCTGAAAGATACATCCATAGGCATGGTGGAAAACCTGCATTTCCTGGAACAATTGCGGTAAATGACATTGCAGCACATTTCACAACCGATCACAATATATCGCCTGTTGAAGATTGGGATGGCGACATGGTATTACAGAAGGGGGATTGCGTCAAAATAGATTACGGCGTGCACATCAAAGGCCATATTGGAGATAATGCGTTAACTATCGAAGTAGGCAATACAAATAACCACACTGAACAAATAAAGGCGGCAAAAGAAGCCCGAGATGCCGCTATAGAAATGTTGCATCCAGGAACTCCGTGGTACAAAGTAGGAGCTGCTGCGGCACAACCCTCAATTGATGCAGGGTTTCAACCGATTAGGAATTTATGTGGCCATCAGTTAAAGCCGTGGGAATTACATTCTGGAGTTTCTGTACCATCTTATGCGTGTGGCCCTGATAACCGTGGATTCAAAGGAGTCGTAGAAGAAGGCGGCGTATACGCTATTGAGCCATTTAATACTACAGGCAGTAGCGGAATGATCAAAAATATAGGCCAACCAAATTCCTCAAACATCTATCGTTTGACAGGCATTACTACTTCACGAAAAGCTAGAGCAAAGGGCCAATTAAAACCACTAGGAGCTCAGTTGGCGCGTAACTTAGAAGAACGCTATTCGACCTTACCATTTGCCGAACGCTGGGCTTTTCCAATGTTAGAAAAGCCATTTCCCGAAGCAGATGAAGCAAGTAGACAAAGCAAATGGAATGCACTTGTTAAGAAATTAATCAGTATCAGATTCTTAGAGACATACCATGTTCTGGCTTGCGCTGATGGTGGAAATATATGTCAATTTGAACACACTACTTACATTACTGCTGGCGGTCCAGAAATATTAACAGTGGAATAAAATCATTAATCCGCTAATTTTCTGCAGAAAACGTGTTTTTCCTTTTTTTTATCCGTGACCAATATAAACTGTGAGTGCATCGGGAGATATGAACGGGCTGTTTGAGTTCTGTTGAGTGCATCCCATCCCCTCTGCGTTACTCTCACCCGTTCACCTCTTTTTCACTAGATACCAAATGTTATTTTTTGGTAGTTTACAAACCGTTTGCACCACTGGCAGGGCAATCTCGTTTTGTTTAACACTCGCGCAGTAATGCGTTTTTTGCACTGTTATCGAACTTTGACCGGCACTATGGTTAAATATGGCGCCGTCGGTGGGAGTAATACACCCGGCTACGGGTATGGAGGACAAAAATATGAATAACGAAACAAGAAATGATGAAGCAGTAAGCCCGGTCATTGCAACTATCCTAATGGTTGCAATCACTGTGGTTCTAGCAGGTGTACTATACGTATGGGCTGCTAACCTAGCAGAAAGCAACACTGACGGTAGCCTAGAGCTATACACTTTCAGTGGCGCTGACGCACCAGGTAATGACGGCGGAGTAATAATGACAATGGATACTGGAAAAGACCTAGGTTGGGCTTCCATTACCATCAAAGCAAGCGTTGACGGAGCTGCATCCAGCACTGTCCCTGCATGCGACGGAGCGGTTACAGAAGACTGCTGGTCATCTACTGATGCAGACACTGCATCGTGGAACTCTGGTGAAGCAATTACTGTTGACACCAGCTGTGTAGATGCATGTACTGTTACCATCAACGTATTGAACAGCAGAGAGGGAACAACCCTTGACACTACAATCGTTGACATCGAGTGAAATTCACAAGATGAGTAACTAAATTATGAACTGATATATTCCGTGGAATATAACTGCCCCTCCGGAGGTTTCGGCCTCTGGGGGGGCTTTTTTAATTTTAATTTCTTGACATCAATTCCCTTGTATCACTATGTTGATCCCAGCGATTGGATTGACGCCGAAATAGAATTCTAACTCTTGAAATAAATAAGTATTCAAAACCAGTAAATACTGTACCTATCGTATTGAGTAGTGGTAATTTTATACCGTTACGATTTGTTAGCCAGGCAACTAATACAGTTAACTCAAGAAAACCTAAACCTGCATGAAATAATGCTTCTTGACCAACCGGCATGCCAATGATGCTGACATATGTCCAACGAATAATAGCCGACATCCCAGCAGAAAATATGAGAAGGGGAGCAGTAAGATGTAGGTACTTCTGATACCTAATAATGGCTGTGAATTTGCCGCTATTGACCAATTTGTTTTGCTTTGGGATAGTCATAAGCATCGTTTGTAGTCCTTGAGCGCGACGTATCTTTTGACGCCGTTGCCCGTCTATTGTTGTGGGAGCAAAATCAGTAAATTTCGCTTCTGAGTCAAATATAGTGCGTAAACCAGCAAAGCGGATTAGCGCAGTAACTTGTGCATCATCAGCATTAGAAGCAGTGTTCAACTTACTTGGACTAAAACTTCCATGTCGCCACATCATGCAGGAACCTTCTAGAAACGGTGTACTATCAATCTTAGATTCTCCTTGCCGAAGTTGTTCAAACAATTCTCGGTATTCCATCTCCCCACTTAGTGAGGTTTTGCGCCTAGCACTGCTACCAACTGCCCCGATTGAGGAGTCAGCAAACCATCCGTGTAAGCGGATAATGGCCCCATCATCGATAAGCGCGTCTGCGTCTGTCATTAACACAAGTCCCTGATAATTTTGTTCTACAAGAGTCTCTAATGCTAGTTTTACCGCACTTGTCTTACCCAACCGCTCAGGCATTGCAATTAGTTGGGTTGTTGAGAAAGTTCCTTCATTTCTAGAAAACCAATCATTCACTTTAGTTACACTATCATCATCTGAGGCGGAATCAATTACCAGCAGACTAGTCTCAAATGGATAGTCCCTCTTAAGGTCGGATAATTTCTTGTCAATTACCAAAGACTCATTCCATATTGGTAGTAATATTGTTAGTTTTTCTTGATGAGAATTAGTGGGATAATCAAGTGTTAAGCGATTCCAGCGTTGTGTCTTCAATCGATACAGCACCAGCGGCAATAAAACAAGGGAGGCTAGAACCACTTCTGTGATTACGGTAGCCAACAACATAATGTCCGCATTTACGTTTGGAATATTACTTCTCCCTTGTTTTCATTGGTAAAACAATACATTTGACCACTATGCTATTGATACCGGCCCGACAGGCGCCTCTATGCGAAGAGTGTTGCATGTTGGACCGTGTAACACTCTAGGTGGCATGGCAAAAGTCATAGAAATATTATCGCAAAATCCGCCACATGGTTGGAATACCGACATATTAGATTCTCATTCTAAGGGTAATATTTTGACTAAATTATTAGCCTGGCGTAAAGCTCAAACATATCTTAAGATTCACGCTGGAGAATTTGACATTATTCACATCCACTCAGCAGCAGGCTGGTCTTACAAGCGTAAGTTGGGTTTGGCGCGTATTGCAATAAAGCAGAAAACTCAGGTCATATTTCATATTCACAGCGGCCAATTCGATCAGTTCGCCAAACAAAGAAACAACATTAAAAATGAATTGCAATCGACAAATATAGTAGTTTTATCCAATTATTGGCAAGAAAAATTACAACCGATAATCGGTGATTGTACAATCATAAATAATCCCATTGACCCAAATATTACCAATGATGATTCTATCTCTCGCAAACCAAAACAATTGTTGTTATTAGGCAGACCTGACCCAGTTAAGGGGCATAGTTTTGCTTTTGACATTGCTAGACGCCTGCAAAAGGAAGGATGGGAATTAGTTGCCACCGGAACTGAGCATAGTGAAGCGGGAATCAAAGGATTAGGCTGGGTTAGTGAGCAAGAAAAATTGCGATTATTGCAAGAGAGTACGGCAATGTTAATTCCTTCAAAGTTTGAAGGCCAGCCGCTAGTGATGTTGGAAGCATTGGCAGCAGGTTGCCCGGTTATTGCTTCGGATAAAATTCCTGAATTACCTCCTTGTGTCACATCAGCTACCCATGAAGACCTGGATGAATGGGTAAAAGCGATTAACAGTGTAATGCAAACAGATTATTTAGAGTACATCAACGCACACCAGATAGGACATATTAACCAAAAATGGTCTCAAATATATGCTGATATTATTGATAATTAAACTTGTAACTTTCTCGCTAATTGTTATACTCAATTAAGGTCATCTACCTGATTGTCTCAAAATCAACCCGCTTAATCGTTCAACAGTAGTTGACCAATCAAGATTAGATTCAGCAAATAATCTGGCTTGACCCTGTAATTCTCTCAATTTTGCAACATCTAAACTAGCAATGAATTTTACCGCCTGTTCAATAAAATCTTCTTCCTCACACAAATACAGCCATTCACCTGAATCGTCTATTCTGTGACCTGTGTGGTCAATGCCAACAACTATGTTGCCGCTTGCGAGGTATTCTGCTCGTTTTAATGGGCTGGCTAGACGCCAAACCTTCCGATTAGGCATTGGCAAAAACCCAATATCATAGGATGATAACTTTGCAGAGAGAGTGATTGTGTCAAGAGGTTGCGTGATAGTAAATCTATCAGAATGACTTCTAGTCAACTCCTTTACAGCATTACCATTCCCATGTAAATTGAGATTCGCCTCCAAACCAAGTTCGTTTAACCTGTTATGGATTTCGAGTACTTGTCTTATGTTTCGATTATCATCTATTTTCCCATGATATACAAGTTGTAACTGTGGAGTTTTTTCGCCGTTATGGAAAACTTCTGTATCTACACCAGCTGGGATTACAACCATTTTATCATCCAGTAAGCCTATTTCTTTGGCGACAAACTCCTTGTGAGCTAATGAAACTACACATCCAACACCGTTTGAATGCTGTTTCACTAATCTCCAACTTCTTTTCCAAAAATACCATTGGAATCTAGAAAGAATATTGCCATCTGCTGGCGGACTTCGATCCATCAAAATCCATGGAACTGCCATTTTATCAAGAATATGGGCTAATTTTCCACCAACCCGCCAATCAAGAATCACAACTGTATCTTTTACCATACCCTGATGCTTTTTTATCCAGTTAACCATTTTGCGAGATACTGCCATTGATTTAAAACCCGGAATTGAGTTTGTCGGTAAACCATGATGATCCCAAGGATATTCTGCATGGGTTCCTTCAACATCTGGATTAACAAATTTTACGTTGTGGCCTGTTTTTATCAATCCGGCAGCAAGAGATTTCTGTGTAGTAGCACATAAGTCATTGATTTTTCTGCCAGAAAACCATATGACATTCATCTCAATCAACTCTGTGAGTTTAATCGTTGTAATACTAGTTCTTTGATTCCGTGTTCAAACTTGACCTTTGGAGACCACTGAATTGATTCACTAATTCTAGCAATACTTGCCATTGAATGACGAATATCTCCAACTCTTTCTGGACCATGAGTTGGTATTAGTGGGGTGAATTTTGGCATCCCATTAGTGAGAGTATTATTGATTATGGCAATTAAATCCAGTAATGTAACACTAGTTTGGGTTGCGACATTGTAAACATGATGGTTTTGCGCTTTCCATTCACCGGCTATCAGTGACCATATCGCATCGCATACATCATCAACATGAACAAAGTCACGAGTATGCAACCCGTCACCATTAACTTTGGGAGCCTGATTATTTACCATCATATCAACAAATTTTGGAACCACTGCTGCATATGCTCCATCTGGTCTTTGACCAACTCCATAGACATTAAAGAATCTTAATGCAGTTGCTTTCAAACCATTATTTCTAGCATCCAAAATTTGTTGTTCGTTAATCCATTTTGAATCAGCATATGGCGATAATATCTGACCAGCATCTTGCTCTTTTAGCGGTAGGGCGTCAGAATTACCGTAAACCGCTGCGCTTGATGCAACGACTAATCTTTGAATGTCGTTATCCAGACATGATTGAATCACATTATCTGTACCTCTTACATTGATATCATTGGTTTCTTGTGGCTTTTCAACTGAAAGAGGCACAGAAACTTGGGCTGCTAGGTGAACCACTGCAGTACAAATTGCTGCTTCTTTAGATAACAATTCCAGGTCTCTAATATCACCAATTATTACTCTAATTCCAAGCTTATCTAACTCCTCAACTGTTGATTTGTGGCCTGTTGAAAGGTTATCGAAAATAGTTACATCCCAACCTTGTTGTTTCGCTTTCTTGGCAAAACTACTGCCAATAAATCCCGCACCCCCTGTTACCAATACCCGCATTAATGTCACCTCATTGAATCAATCGCAAATTGATAAGCGACCTGATAATTTTTTACTACTGAATTCCATGTACGATGATTCATAACCCACTCTTTGGCATTATGCCCAAGATTTTCAGCCAAATCATCTTCATTTAGACAAGCCGAAATGACCTTACATAACGAGTCAACATTTTCAGGCTCATACAGTAAACCAGTTTTTCCATCCTCGATGATTTCTTCCAAAGCAGGGAGTTTCGAAGCAATTACTGCTTTACCCATCGCCATTGCTTCAAACGGCTTGAGAGGAGTGACCAAGCGAGTTACCCTTGTATCGGGGCGACTAACGACAAATATGTCGATTAAGTCATAGAAGGGTCCAACCAGTTCATGTGGTACTGGTCCGACAATTACTGCATCATCATCTAGTCCAAGTGAATCACAATATTGCTTTAATTCAAGTTGACCTGCATGGCCGGTAAGCACGAATAATCGAACATCATGCCCGTCTGATTTTAATTGGGCAACTGCTTGTGCTGTAAGGTCAACACCTTCCATTTCTCTAAGGGAGCCAATGTATCCTACAATTTTAGTTGAATTCCCTTTGTTTAGGGCCTTTACTGAGTGTTCATATGTCTCACCTTTGGTGTTATTTTTTGCGATACCAGAGTCTACGGCATTGGTTACCACGGTGATTTTGGCTTCCTCTACCCCACGGAAAATTGCCTCTTGCTTGAGAGTCTGGCTGATACAAACAACCGCATCCGCTTTTCTAAGGACCTTGGTTTCAAACTTTTGAAAGCGGCGATAGGCGGGACCATTTCTGCGCCATCGTCCATTGGCTACAGCAGTCTCTTCCCACATGCCACGCATTTCGTAGACAAATGGCAAACCTAGTTTTCTTGCGGCTTTCAGGGCAGGCAATCCTACTCTGTATGGTGTGTGGGCATGAATTATCTCAGCATTTTCTTGCTCTGCCACTTCAATAATTCGCTTGGTGAAGTATTTGATTAGGATTTTTTCTTCGACAACTTTCCAGCCTATTCGGAAAAAATGCCTTGCAGCCCTGCCAAGTTTCAAAATTCCAAAATAAAAGAAATCAAATATCCGTAATGGTAATATTTTTGTTGTGAGAGATTCAGCAACTTTAGAGCTAGCTTTGCCATTTGATTTACGATTAAAGAATTTTACTAACTTGTGAGAAAATTTATTGTTTTCCTTCCATAATGGATGGACAGTACGTAGATAATTTATCCCGGCAATTTGATAATCATCTACCATTGATTCTCTATCAGGATACCAGGGAGAGGTAAGCCCAACCGATTCGTTTGATTGGTTGGTAAGTAGTTTCTGAGTTCTAATGGCATAGCCATTTACATCTGGGGGACTGTTTGCAAGTACATGCAAAACTTTCATTCAATCACCATTGTTTTTGATATGATGGAGAAGCACATCAGTGATTCTCTGCGCGGTGTTCCCATCCCACAAGTCGGGAATTCGTCCAGACTTGCCTCCGGTTTCTAAAACGTCCATCGCCGTTTTCTTGATCAGTTCTGGATCGCATCCAACAATAGTATTGGT
>Ga0209374_1000942_pt1 | contig 30316 bp, 25 predicted proteins | sample SaaInlLV_DNA_10m_FD_184683 | JGI IMG/M metagenome (GOLD analysis project Ga0209374, IMG submission 184683) | Marine microbial communities from expanding oxygen minimum zones in the Saanich Inlet - SI075_LV_DNA_10m (SPAdes) (version 2) | ecosystem: Environmental > Aquatic > Marine > Unclassified ... | reverse complement strand
GGTATGCGCTTGGCAATCATCGATTTACCAGAGCCAGGAGAACCAATTATCAACAGGTTGTGGCCGCCGCTGACAGCGATCTCGACAGCGCGGCGAACGGTGTGTTGACCTTTAACTTCGGAGAAATCAGTTCGTTGCGACTCAGGTGGTGCTTGGTAAAAGCTGCTATTGCGAGATTTAGCGGGCAAAATGTCGCGCTCCCCATTCAAAAAGCGCACGGCTTCGTCGAGACTGCTGACGGGATAAATTTCGACGTCTTTGACCAGTGCGGCTTCGTCGGCAGATTCGGCAGGCACGATGAGGCCTTGTTTACCGAGTTTGCGAGCCAGCATCGCCATGGCGAGTGAGCCGCGCACCGGGCGGGTCTCACCTGATAGGCTGAGTTCGCCGGCGATTAGGAAATTGTTGAGTCGATTTGCCTGGCACTTATTCATTGAAGCTAGAATGGCGATTGCGATGGGTAAATCGTAGGCAGGACCTTCTTTGCGCAGACCGCCTGGTGCGAGGTTGATCGTGGTGCGGGTAGCGGGCGTGCGAAAGCCGCTATTGGCCAGCGCTGAAAAGACGCGATCTTGAGATTCTTTGACGGCGGTGTCGGGCAGGCCGACTAAAATAAATTTGAGTTCGCCCGCTTCACCTGTATTCACTTCTACCTGAACCGAGTGGGCATCGACTCCGATTAAGGCGGCGGATTGTGTGATTCCTAGCATTATTAAATAATTTCCTTTAAAATGAATGTGAGCAAATTTGCGCCTATGTCTATTTTTTGTTGCGTTATTTAATTTCCATGTTGAACGATTAATAGAATTTTGAAAATAGGACTTACAGGAGGTATCGGCTGTGGGAAATCGACCGTGGTGCAGTTTTTCGTGCAAGCGGGTTGGCGAACTCTCGAGACGGATGCGGTAGTGCGTGACTGTCTCGCCAGTGATGCGGCGGTACATGCAGCGTTGAGTGAGCGCTGGGGTAAGGCGGTGTTTCACACGGATGGCAGGGTCGATCGCAAGGCGGTGGCAGCGCGCGTTTTTACAAACGTGCAGGAGCTGGCATGGTTGGAGAGCTTGCTGCATCCCTTGGTTCGGCAAGCATGGGAGGTGGCCATTGAGGGGGCGCCAGAGGCTAATTGGCTAGTGGAGATTCCTTTGCTGTTCGAAAAAAGGCTTGAAACTGGGTTTAATTTGATTGTCTGTGTTACTAGTCCCTCTGATGTAGTTGAACGCCGCATGTTTGATAGAGGCTACACGAGAGATGAGATTGCACAGCGTCGTCTAAACCAAATGCCACTCGAGGAGAAAGTCCGACGTGCCGATTGTGTGATTTCAAATGCGGGGAGCCTTGAATTTTTAAAACAACAAACAAAGCGATTAATCGCACAGACCGATTCGCATTAGTTGGTTGCCGCAGAGCGGTAGAATACTATGCGTCGCCTCTTTCTTAAAGAATCCGCACTAAGTGCGCACCATTAGCCCATGAGCTCTGAAGACGAAATTAAACCATCTATTACTACTAATGCATCCTTCGAGGATGCCTCAAAGCCGACAGCTAAGCGTGCTGTGAAGAAAAAGGCGGCCAAGAAGGCGGCTAAAAAGGCGGCTAAAAAGGCAACCAAAAAAATTGCTCGCAAAGTCGCGAAGCCAGTTGCCGATATTTCGCTGCAGCAGCCAGATATGTTTGCTGCGGCCCCTGCTCCTAGCGTTGAGTCGCCTGCGCCACGTGTGGAGCAGGCATTTGTGCCATCCGAGGTGCCTGCTGGCAGTGCGCGTAAGGCTGATGTTGTTTGGTCCTCGGATGATGCCGAGCCGGCCAAGGAATCACCGCAAGAATCACCGAGGGAATCCGTCTCGGACAATGCTCAAAGCAAACTGTCTTCGGCTGAAGCATCGTCGCAAGGCGGCGAAAGGCAGAATGATGGCAAGCCGCGTGGCCCTCGCAATGAATCCGGCGGCCGTAATCAACGACGTGATCGTAATGACCGCGGCGAACGTAAGAATGAGCGTGGCGAACGTCCGGGCCGAAATGGTAAATTTAAAAATAAGGGTGGTGCTCACGGTGGGCAGCCGAATCAGAAAAAAAAGGGCAAGGGTCGTTGGCAGGATAAGAAGAAGCGTGCTCGCGAGGAAGACTCTCCAATTGAATTAGGTGCATTACTTGAATTTGAAGTGCTAAAGAATTTCGCAGAGACGCTGCAACTGGCGACGGAGATGCGCTCGGGCGAGGGCGAGGGGCTCGACTTTAATCGTATTTACGACATGGGCTTGCCGGAGCTTCGCGACGAGGTCGCAACCGCAACTGTGGAGACGCCACATGCGCCGAATCGTGACCAGTTGCTGAATGCGTTGATTGCTAAGGCGGGTGAGCAAAAGGTCTGCATTTCTTCGGTTGGTATTTTTGAGCCGTTAGAAGATAATGAAGGTGGCTTGCTGGTGTATGAACGTGATAGCTACCGCGTGAAGGCGCTTTGTGCCTATGTGCCGCAGGTTTTTGTCGAGCATTATGGTTTGCAGCGTGGTCATATCATTACCGCTCAATTGCATCCGCATCGTGAGAATGAGTCCTGCCCATTTGTGGTTTGCGTAAACGATGTCATGGGGCGCGATCCTGAGACGCTCAGCGAGATAGTGCCTTTCACCGAGGGTGTGCCTTATTATCCGTTGGAGCGTATTTTGATGGAGTCGGACACGGAATCGAAGTCGGACAATCTGTCGATGCGTGTGGTGGATTGCTTGACGCCGGTTGGCTTTGGCCAGCGTGGTCTGATTGTGGCTCCGCCGCGCACGGGTAAGACCGTGCTGATGCAGGGCATGGCAAATTCGATCCAGAAGAACTACCCCGATGCGCATTTGATTATTCTGCTGATCGATGAGCGACCGGAGGAAGTAACTGATTTTCGCCGTCAAGTGTCTGGCGAAGTGATCAGCTCTACCTTTGATGAGACCGCCGAGAGCCATGTGCACTGCGCCGAGATGGTAATCGAAAAGGCCCGTCGTATGGTTGAAGCGGGGCGCGATGTCGTGATTTTACTCGATTCAATCACGCGTTTAGCCCGAGCTTACAACACCACGATGCCAAGTAGCGGGAAAATTTTGTCTGGTGGAGTAGAGGCCAATGCCCTGCAGAAACCGAAACGTTTTTTCGGTTCTGCGCGTAACATCGAAGGCGGCGGCAGCTTGACAATCATCGCTACCGCGCTGGTCGAAACCGGTAGTAAGATGGACGAAGTGATTTTCGAAGAGTTTAAGGGCACTGGCAATATGGAGCTGCATTTAGACCGTGGCCTTTCAGACAAGCGTATTTTCCCTGCACTTAGCATGGAAAAGAGCGGCACGCGTAAAGAAGAATTGCTTTATCATCCGGATGAAATACTTAAAATTTATTCATTGCGTAGAGCAATGAAAGGGCTACCTTCAAACGACGCTATGGAAATGCTTATTCAGCGCATTAAGAAAACCAACACTAATGCTGAGTTCTTGATGAGTGTTTCTCGATAGTGTTTACCTTAATCCCCACCTCTTCCCCATTTAAACTCTGTGACTTCTGCTGACGAATTTGTTCTCCAACTATTAATTGATAAAGACATCGTCGATTCCTCTGCGATCCAGGCTGCGCGGACAAAAGCGGCTGAGCAACCGAGTGAAGGTAATCTGGATACGGATACTCTGGAACTCTTGGTTGCTGAGCATGCTGTGACTCAACTGCAGATCGCTGAAGCGCTCGCGGAGGAGTTCAATATGGATGTCGTGGATCTCGCAGATGTGCGCGTTTCCGCAGAAGCTTTGGAGATTTTGCCCTACGAGTTGGCGAGTCGCTATAAAGTATTTCCGCTCGAAGCCGACGATAACGAACTCGAGTTGGCGGTGTGCGATCCGCTCGATATGGATGCGATTGATAGTATCAGTCATGTCATTCAGCGTTCAATTATCTGCCGAGTGGCAACGCTTGAATCGATCGAAAAAACGACTCACCAGTATTATGATGGGGCGCAGGCTGACAAAGTAGACAGTATGTTCTCGGGGCTCGAAGAAGTGGGTGTTGATGATCTTGACTTGCCAACGGGAGGGGAAGGCGAGGTCGGGGAAGACGAAGCGCCAATTATTCGTTATGTGCACATGGTGATTTCGGAGGCGTTGAAGCGTCGTGCCTCGGACATACATATGGAACCCTTGGAGAAACGTTTTCGCGTGCGTTATCGTATTGATGGTGTTTTGCACGAAGTGGAAAATCCGCCCAAGCGATTACAGCCTTCGATTGTTTCTCGGATCAAACTGATGGCTGATGTGAGCATCGCGGAGAAGCGCGTGCCCTTGGACGGTCGAATTAATATAAAAGTCGGGCCAAAGGTGATCGATTTACGTGTTTCGACTCTGCCAACTGCGTTCGGTGAGAGTATTGTGATGCGTATTTTGGACAAAGAAGGGCTGAATTTAGGTTTGCCAGAATTAGGGTTCTTCAGCGACGACCAAGCCACTTTTGAGCGTATTATTGCGATGCCAGACGGTGTATTTTTGGTGACTGGACCAACGGGTTCTGGTAAATCCACTACGCTTTATTCTGCGCTGAACTGCATCAACCATCCCGATCGTAAGATCATCACTGTTGAAGATCCGGTCGAGTATGAGATGCCGGGAGTGAATCAGGTGCAAGTTCGCCGCGATGTGGGCATGACTTTCTCAGCAGCGTTGCGCTCGATGCTGCGTCAGGCGCCGAATATCATTATGGTCGGGGAAATTCGTGATAAAGAGACGGCTGAAATCGCGATCAATGCAGCGTTGACTGGGCACATGGTGTTTAGCACGCTGCATACCAATGATGCACCGAGTGCGATTAGCCGTTTGGTAGATATTGGTATTAAGCCATTTTTGGTCGCTGCTGCTTTACGGGCGGTGCTTGCGCAGCGATTGGTCCGTCGTATATGCCCGAATTGTAAGCAAGCGCACGCACCCGATGAAAAACTCTTGAGCTCTCTTGGGATTCGCTCTGATCAAGCTTTGGATGCGAACTTCATGAAAGGGCAGGGCTGCCCGAAGTGTAATTCGACTGGATTCCGCGGTCGTGTGGGCGTCTTTGAGATGTTTACGATGAGTGAAGAGTTGCAACAAATGGTCTATGAAAACACCAGCCTCGTGGCGCTGCGTAGCAAATCCAAAGAGATGGGTATGCGCACCATGCGAGAAGACGGCATCCGTAAGGTTATTGCGGGTGTCACCACCCCAGAAGAAGTCCTGCATGCGACGGTCGCTGAGCCTGTTTAATTTAATTATTTCCTGCTAATTAGAACTTCAATCAAGATAACGCGATGAGTTATGAAATGAATGATTTGTTAGAGCTGATGGTGGATCAGGGTGCATCTGACCTTCATTTACAGGTTAATCAGGCGCCGACCTTGCGCATGTCTGGTAGTATGGTGCCTGTTGAGGGTGAGAAATTAACACCTCAAGATACTGAAGACTTGATGAAGGCGATCACCTCATCGGCTAATCAGGAGCAGTTGAAGACGACGGGTGGATGTGACTTTGGTTTTGCATATATGCAGCGGGCCCGCTTTCGTGTCAGTGTGATGCGTGCCAAGGGCGCTTTCGGTATCGTGCTGCGTCAGATTCCGAATGATTTATTTACCCTCAGCGAGATTGGCCTACCTGATCAGATTAAAGAGTTAATCAGCCGCCCTAGAGGTATGATCTTAGTTACCGGGCCAACAGGTTCTGGTAAGTCGACCACACTGGCTTCGATGGTGAATTGGATTAATCTCAATCATGATGGGCATATCATTACGATTGAAGATCCTATCGAGTATTTTCATGAGCACAAAAAATGTATCGTGACCCAGCGTGAGGTGGGTAATGATGTTGCCTCATTTTCCAGCGCGATTCGCGGTGCGCTGCGACAAGATCCAGACGTGATTCTTGTTGGGGAAATGCGTGATCTTGAAACGATCGAAGCCGCAGTGAGCGCGGCAGAAACAGGTCACTTGGTCTTTGCGACATTGCACACGACCGGCGCGGCGCGCACAGTCGATCGTATTGTTGACGCATTTCCGGCAGAGACGAAGGATCAAATTCGCACGCAACTTGCTTCATCTGTGGTCGCGGTGATCTCGCAGGTGCTGTGTAAGAAGGTTGGTGGTGGGCGTATCGCTTCGTTCGAGATCATGGTCACGACTAACTCGATTGCACAGCTGATTCGCGAGAACAAAACTTACCGAATTAATTCTGACATTCAAACCGGTGCTGTGCATGGAATGATTGGTTTGGATGCACATTTACTCAGTCTGTATAATCGCGATTTGATTAGTGCAGATGAAGCTCTGGCAAAATCACAACTCCCCGATGCCATGCGCGACAAGCTTGTCGAGAATGGCGCCCAATTTACACATTCATAAGTAAGCCGCACAATTGCGGCACAGATACCCCCGATGTTCGAAGATCATAACGATACCGTATACGAAATTATTAAGTCCGCAGAGTTGCTCGATCTTGTGCAACTCGATGAGCTGAATGAGTCGCACTTACACACTGGTAAATCACTTGCTGATGCTGTGATTGACTCGGGTGTGGTTGAGCGCAGTGTGTTTTTGACTGCGGTCGCTGACTTCCTCGGCTATGCCTACGAGGAGGAAGTGCCTAGTTCGATTCCCGAAGATGTTAGCTCGGTGGTGAAAGCCAGCACCGCTCGTATGTATGCCGTAGTGCCTTTTGCTGCAGATGAAACATCAATCTCTTTGTTGGCAAAAGACCCGTTCAACCCCAGTATCATTGACGATCTGACCTTCTCTTTAAATAAGGATATTCAGATTGTGGTCTGCGATCCTGAGCTGATGGATGCGCTGATTGTAGCGACTTACGGCGAAGAAGATTCCTCAATCGATGACATCCTCGGTGACCTGGGTGATAGTTTTGAGGAAGCGCGAGATGATTTGTCCAGCTCGGATCTGACTGATATGGCGAATCAGACGCCGATCATTCGTTTTGTGAATTTAGTCTTGCAGCAGGCAATTAAGGATCAGGCCTCTGACGTGCACTTTGAACCATTTGAAGATCAATTCCGTATTCGGTATCGTATCGATGGTGCGCTCTATGAAATGGCGCCACCGCCAAGGAGCCTCGCGATTCCAGTTATTTCACGAATTAAAGTGCTCTCTAATATGAACATTTCGGAATCGCGTATTCCACAGGATGGTCGCATCAAAATGACTATTGCTGGACGTCCTGTTGATTTACGTGTTTCTACGCTGCCCACGCAGTTTGGTGAGAGTGTGGTGCTTCGTGTTTTGGATAAGTCTGTGGTCAATCTCGACCTTGAAGCCTTGAGTTTACCAGACGATATTTTGCAAACGATTCGTGATCTGGTAAACCGTCCAAACGGTATTTTCATTGTGACCGGTCCGACTGGTTCAGGTAAGACGACCACACTTTACAGCGCACTGCGCGAGGTAAATAGTGTCGAAACCAAGATTCTCACTGCAGAAGATCCGGTCGAGTATGAGATTGATGGCATTATGCAGGTTGCAGTGAACCATCAGGTAGGGCTGGACTTTTCGCGCGCGCTTCGGGCCTTCTTAAGACAAGATCCAGACAAGATAATGATCGGTGAAATTCGAGACCTCGAAACTGCACAGATTGCGGTGCAAGCATCGCTTACAGGTCACGTGGTATTGAGTACGCTACACACTAATGATGCCTCGGGTGCAGTGACGCGTTTGATTGATATGGGCCTGGAGCCATTTCTGATTTCAGCCTCACTTGAGGCGGTTCTTGCGCAACGTCTGGTGCGGCGCATTTGCAAAAAATGCCGTACCGCGTATGAGCCGGGGCATGATTTGATTGAGATGCTCGACGTCGATCCGCTTGAAATTGCTGAGAAAGACTTCTTCTACGGTGGAGGTTGTCCGGAATGTAGTGATACTGGCTATCGTGGTCGTGTCGGACTGTTTGAGATGATCATCGCTTCCGATGCAATTCGCGAATTAATTAATAATCGTGCGCCGACTCTTGCGATCAAGCAGAAAGCTCTGGAGCAGGGTATGCGCAGCTTGCGCGATGATGGGCTGCGTGCCATTTTCGACGGCAATTCTACAATCGAAGAAGTTCTTAAATATACTTAATCTACAACCCTCTATATATCCCCATGGCTAAATTTAAATACACTGCGATTGATCAAAACGGTAAGCAAAAGACCGGTACTATTGATGCTGAGAGTCAAGACGACGCGAGCTCCAAGGTGAGCGCATTGGGCTTGATGCCGACAAATATTGCCGCAGACGGCAAGTCGTCTGCGAAGACAACAAAGGTCGCCAAGGCCAAAGGCAAGTCTGGCGGTATGAACTTCGGGAAAGTCATCAAACCGGAGGAGTTGACGACTTTTACCCGCCAATTGGCGACTCTGTTACAAGCCGGCTTGCCGCTGCTGCGCGCCATCGAGGTGATGATTCGTCAAGAGAAGAACCTGCGCTTTAAGGAGTGTCTGGAGCAAATTGCTGAGCAGGTAAAGTCGGGTAACACATTCTCTGATGGCTTACTTCAACATCCTAAGATCTTTGACCGCCTATTTGTGAATATGATTAAAGCCGGTGAGGCGGGAGGTGTACTCGATGTCGTGCTCTCTCGTCTAGCTGGGTTCATGGAGAAGGCGCAACGCACCAAAAAGAAGGTCAAGTCTGCGATGGTATATCCGATCGTAGTGGTCGGTGTGGCTGTTTCAATCGTCGTTCTCTTGATGGTTGTAGTCGTCCCTAAGTTCCAAACAATTTTCGATGACATGCTCGATGGCGCGGCATTGCCTGGTCCCACTCAGTTGGTGGTGGGAATTAGTAACTTCCTGCGCGATAACATTTTAATTTCATTGGGCTTGATTGCTGTACTTGTTTTTGCGGTGAAGTTTGCTCTGCGCACCGATGTCGGCTCGAAGGCCTTTAATTGGTGTGCAATCAATCTACCGAAAGTCGGTGATCTTGTCAGTAAGGTGAACATCGCCCGTATCACCCGTACTTTCGGCACGCTACTTTCAAGTGGTGTTCCTATCCTTCAAGCAATTACTATTACCAAGGATATTACTGGTAATATATTCTACACCAATGCACTGACTCGTATCCACGACAGTGTGCGGGACGGTGAATCGCTTTCTGCGCCAATGGGTCGTGAGAAAGTGTTCCCAGATATGGTAACCAGCATGATCGATGTGGGTGAGGAGACCGGTGAGCTGTCTGATATGTTGAACCGTGTCGCAGATAATTACGACGAAGACGTGGATAATGCGGTGGCCGGTATTACCTCGATCATCGAGCCTGTGATGATCGTGTTTCTCGCCGTCGTGGTCGGTTTTATCGTCATCGCGCTGTTCCTACCAATCGTTGAGATTATTAAGCAACTCACGGGTTGATCCTATACCGATCGAACTGTTCAAGTACCCGCGACCGTAGTGTCGCGGGTTTTTTATTGATCAAGCGGGTCTTCTGAATGCATCTAAGGATTTGCTTTACCCCTTGCCGCAAAGTCTGTGTTGTTGGCAGTTCGATGAATACTATTCTAATTGCGTTTATTTCCCTTCTTATTCTTAAATACGCCACTAGCACGCTGCTGGATGTGCTCAATTTGGGCTATGTGAAGCGCCAATCTGCGGCGGTGCCAAAGGGCTTTAGTGACTTTATTGATCTACCAACCTATCAGAAGTCGATTGAATACACGGTCGCAAAGACGCGCTTCGGCCTAGTGAGTAATTTCTACGACTCGATCATTCTGGCCGTAGTTGTGTTATCTGGGTTACTTCCGTGGTTATATACAAGCTTTAGCGCAAGCTTCGGCTTCGGCATCTGGGGGCAGGCATTGGTGTTGTTCCTGGTTGCGGTGATCTTAGGGCTGCCAGGTATGCCTTTCGAATGGTGGAGCACTTTTCGAATCGAGGAGCGTTTTGGTTTTAACAAAAGTACGCAAAAGCTTTGGATCGTCGATAAAGTGAAGGGCTTTTTGCTCGGGTTTGGCATCGGCTATCCGCTACTCGCGTTATTGATCTATCTCGTTGCGAGTGCCGGAGATCTTTGGTGGCTCTGGGGCTTTACGGTTTTCTTCCTGTTCCAATTGGTAATGGTGGTGGCATATCCGATGTTTATTATGCCTTTATTTAATAAGATGGAGCCGATGGAAGCGGGAGAGCTCAAGGATCGCCTCTTTGCTTTGGCGGAGCGGACTGGCTTTAAGGCCCAAACGATTCTAGTCATCGATGGAAGTAAGCGCTCTGGCCATTCGAATGCCTTTTTTGCAGGATTCGGACGTTTTCGCCGTATCGTACTGTACGATACATTGATCGAGCAAATGAGCCACGAAGAGCTGGAGGCAGTACTGGCTCATGAAATTGGGCATTACAAAATGGGCCATATTCCAAAAATGATTACGCTCTCTGGTGTGATGACATTCTGTATGTTTGCATTGCTTGGATGGTTAGAGCGAGGCACTTGGTTGGCTGAGACCTTTCATTTTAGTGAGGCTGTGGCGGGGGAATTTGTTCCAGTGTTACTGCTATTTATGCTGTTGAGTGGTTTGCTCACTTTTTGGCTATCGCCTTTTAGCAGCCTGTGGTCGCGCAAGCATGAGTATGAAGCGGATGCCTTTGCCCGCGATGCGATGGACTCCTCCGAGCCTTTGATCCGTGCACTGCGTAAGTTGCACAAAGAAAATTTAAGTAATTTGACGCCGCATCCGACTTACAGCCGTTTCTATTATTCGCATCCGACATTGCTAGAACGAGAAAGATCATTGAGTAATGGTTAGCTAAGTGCTACCTTTTGGCTTATGCGATTTGTATTAAGTCGATGTTGTTTTTTACTGGTGGTGGTCTTTTGTTCGCTGTCCGCGCATCCAGGGTCCATTCGTCTGGCAACATATAATCTGAACAACTATTTGGTGATGGATCGTCATGTCGCCGCAGTGTGGCGACCTTCTTACCCCAAGCCTGAGGCGGATAAGGCGATTGTTCGCCAAGTCATAAAGCAGGCCTTGCCGGACATCTTAGCCGTGCAGGAGATTGGGACACTGCCTTTTCTAGAGGAACTGCGAGCTGATTTAGCCCAAGCGGGCGTGCATTATCCATACGCCATACATTTGGCGGCTGTGGATCAGCTACGTCATGTGGCGGTGCTCTCAAAGCTCGCACCTACGGCGGTGGTCAAACACAACGATTTGGACTTTAAATATCAAAATGGCCGTAAACGCGTAAAACGCGGAATGCTTGAACTTTCTTTTGAGCGATCAGGCGGTAGCGTTTTTAAGCTCTTCGTGGTTCATTTGAAAAGTCGTTGGACGGATGTGAAGGCAGATCCAGAATCCCAGCAGCGGCGCTCGCGTGAGGCAGAAGCATGTCGCAATCGAATCATCGAGCGCAGCTATGATCTGGGTGTGACGGACTTCATGGTCGTCGGGGATTTTAATGATCATCCGGCTAGTGCGACATTGCGTCGTTTTTATCGGAAGGGTGACTTTAATATTGGTGCTTTGGTGCCAGCCTCAGATTCGCGTGGTGAGCAGTGGACGTATTTCTACAACAAGCAGGTCGTCTACTCTTTGGTCGATGGATTTATCGTGTCGGGGCCACTGATGCCAGATGTAGTCGCTGGTGATGGGCATATCGTTGATTTTCCGGGCGTCTTGCAGGGCAGTGACCATCGATTGGTGTATATCGATCTCACTGAGCCTGTCTTAGAAACCACCGATTAGTCTGACTTAAATTCCCGTGCTGTACTGAGATACTCAGTTGCCATCTGTAATAAGTGCCACAGTATTTAAGCTTTATGGAAATTGTATTTTTAGGCACAGGGACGTCTCAGGGGGTCCCGATGATTGCGCACCCAGAAGGTGGTTGTGATCTAAATAATCCACTGAACTGGCGCACGCGCACCTCAATTCATGTTGAGATGGGTGGGCACCACATTCAAGTCGATGCGGCCCCGGAGTTTCGTATGCAATGTATCCAGAATGAGGTGACGCAGATTGATACCTTTATTTTAACACATTCACACGCAGACCATATTTTGGGGATGGATGACCTGCGCCGCTTCTGCGATCTAAACGGCGGCACTGCGTTGCCTGTTTATAGCAGTGTGGAAGGGTTGCAGCGGATACGTGAGATTTTTCCGTATGCAATATTAGATAAGCCAATGATTAAGGGCTATCCTGCTTTTAAGCTGGAAGAGATGCCGCAGGTGCTTGAAGTGCCCGGTGGTAGTATTGAGTCGGTTTATCTTCCGCATGGTCCGATGCGGGTGTTAGGGCTGATCTTTACAGAAGCCGAAACGGGTAAAACATGTGCTTATTATACCGATTGCAAAGAGGTCGGTGAGGAGGCGCGATTACTTGCTGAGGGTGCCGATGTCGTTATTTTAGATGGCCTGCGTCCAGAGCCGCATCCTTCACACATGACTGTGGCTGAAGCGACTCAGACTGCAAAAGAGATGGAGGCGAGGCTCTCGTTTCTTACGCACATGACGTATCGGGTCGATCACGAGGCGACTGAAGCCAGCTTGCCAGATAATATTCGTCTCGCCTACGACGGTCTCCGAGTGAGTTGGTAGCTGTCCGTTTTTAAGCGCCGAGGGCATTGTAATTGACTGGCTCGACTGCGAATGCTCGGCGGGTCATAAACGGCTTCGCTCATAGTCACTTCCGATTGCAGTGCGGCACTTGCTAGCGACGTTCAACTGAAAAAATCCCGCAGATCATTGACGGGGATTTTTATTTACTAACAATAGCTGCTATGAGGCGGCTGAGTCTGCGTATTGGCCAAGATTGCGGAACTTGGCATAGCGGTCATCGAGTAGTTGTTGAAGGCTCTTCTTTTCGAGTACTTTAAGTGAGTCGAGGATGGCCGTTTTCATCGTGTCTGCCGCGGCATCGTGATCGCGGTGTGCGCCGCCAGTAGGCTCAGGCAAGACCTGATCCACCACGCCAAAGCCTTTGAGATGCGTCGGGCTGAATTTTAAGGCCTCGGCTGCCATCGGTGCAGCTGCACGGTCTTTCCAGAGGATGGCTGCGCAACCTTCGGGAGAGATGACCGAATAGTAGCCGTTTTCAAAGATCATGACTTCGTCCGCTACAGCGATACCAAGCGCTCCACCGGAGCCACCTTCACCAATAACGATGGTGATGATCGGTACCTTCAGTGCGCTCATGTCGCGGATGTTCACTGCAATTGCCTCGGCCACGTGGCGTTCTTCAGCGCCGATACCAGGGTAGGCACCTGGCGTATCGACCAGTGTGACGATTGGCATGTCGAATTTCTCAGCCATTTCCATTAGGCGCATCGCTTTGCGGTAGCCTTCTGGATGTGGGCAACCGAAGTTGCGAAGTAAATTATCCTTGGTGTTACGGCCTTTTTGTTGACCGATCACCATCACCGGCTTGTCGTCGATAAATGCTGGGCCGCCGACGATGGCAGCGTCCTCGCGAAAGCGACGATCGCCGTGGAGCTCTTCGAAGTCGGTGAATACACGTTCTATGTAGTCGAGCGAGTAAGGGCGTTTAGGGTGGCGCGAAAGTTGCACGCGTTGCCAAGCAGTGAGGTTCGAGTAAATATCGGCCTTGATTTTCTCGATCTTCTTTTCGATCGCTTCGATTTCGTAGCTTACGTCGACCTTGGACTCTTGCGATACCTGGTTGAGTGTAATCAGTTGTTTCTCTAGCTCGCGCAGAGGTTTTTCAAATTCAAGCGTGTAAGTTACGTCTTCCATGTTGTGGTCGATTTAGAGGAGCGATTTATCGGCTGTCAATCCCGCTAAATAGTATCCTTTTCGGGGGGAGATTTTAGTTCGTCCTTCCAGCCAAGCATTCGAGCCTGCGCGCCGTAGTATTCCGCTTTATCTTTATCGCCGCGCTCTACCCAAATACGTGAGAGGCTGGTGTTGATGTGTATGTCGTCGGGGTTGAGCGCATGTGCTCGGTCTCCGGCTGAGAGGGCATCGTCGAAGCGCCCTTCTGAAAAATAAACTTCAGTTAGTGCATGCCAAGTTTCGAACGAATTCGGGTGCGCGGCGCTGAGCGCAGTCAGCTTTTTGAGCGCCGCCTGGCTGTCGCCGATGGTGAAGTCAAAGGTAGCGTCATCGATTTGGTCTTGGAGGGAAGTATGGTCTGTCATGTCTTTAAGGTTGCGCTGTGCTGAGGGCCGTTTTGAGTAGAGTTATCTCATCTTATGGCTGACCCGCAAATCGAAAAACTTCTTATTGTTCAACATCGCGATGTATTGTTGTTAAAAATCGAGCAAGACCTTGCTCGACTTCCAATAGAGCGAGGAATGGTCGAAGCCGAAATCGCGGCGGAAGAGGCTAATATTGAGGCCGCTCGTCAGGCGCTGATTTCTAAGGAACTCCAACGCAAGGAAATCGATGTCGATGTTCAGGCCAAGGAAGGCGCCTTGCTACGTTTTCGTACTCAGCAGGCGGAGGTGAAGAAGAACGATGAGTATCAAGCTTTGACCCATCAAATCGAGCAGACCGAGGCGGATATATCGACGCTTGAAGAGCGCGAAATTGAATTGATGTTGGATATCGACACAGCCAAACAAGAATTTGAGGCCGAGAAAGCGGTGATTGAAGTGCGGATTGAAGTACAGCGTCAACAGATCGCGCTGCTCACCGAACGCGAGGGAAATTTAAACGCGTCGGTGACAGCAGCTAGAGTCGAGGTTACAGAATCACGTGTCGGTGTTGATGCCCACTACATAGAGCAATATGATCGTGTGAAAAAAATGGTCAAACGTGCGCCTTATTTGGCGCCGATCGAGGCGCACAAGTGCGGAGGTTGCCATTTACGAGTCTCCAATGAAATCTCGCGCGGTGCGCAAAATGCTGGTGAGCCGCATTTCTGCGACCAATGCGCACGTATGGTTTACGCTTAAGCGCTTATTCTGCGCGGATATTTAGCCACACCAAGGATGTTGGCACTGCGGCATCGCTTCCGACTGCTTGGGTTTTGCCTTTAGCGACAATACCGATGCGAGTGTTTGAGTCTGATCCGTGCGTTGCGTTATTTTAACTTAAAAAGTCGCTTGTAGATGATCGCTGCTACCAGCCGATTCGCTCTATGCACACATCATTTTTTATGAGGTCGAATAGAAGCCAATCCCCGATTAAGTCGTCGAAATAGCCATATCGGCTTAGGGATTTGCTTATTTACTGAACGTGCGTATTTGGTTTGTTCGGTGCTATGGTCTGGTTATATATTTTTGTTTCGCTAACTGTCGCTAGCGTTTTAGGCAGCTGCCCTGCCCTTTCTAAAAAGCCGTTTGCCGTGCCATATCATCAATTGTATCAAACGATTGAGGATCCTGAAGTGCTGCAGTTCCTTAATGCTGGTTTGCAGATGTTGCAACGTGCGCATGAGCCGCTGGAGTTTTCAGTGAATGAGATCTTATTGCTCCAGTCCAAGAAGAATGAGCGCGGCCACCGCTATGCCATCGCCGAAGGTTTTTCGCTCACCGAAATCGTCGATGCAGAGGCGGGAATCTTTGCGATCTATATTTCAGTGCCGCCGAGCCATCGAGAGTTCTATCCGCTGTTGGCGCATGAGATCGGCCACCTGAAGCAGCCATCGCTAATTGACGACTGGGCAATGGAGGGCTTTTGCATGTTGTTCTCAGAGGATTTATGTGACCAGCAAGGCCAAGACTGGAGCATATGGAAGCGTCGCTTGCATGCTGATTCGGACGATCCCTATGCGCGCGCTTATCATCGGGCACTTCGGCGGAAGTAGCCAGCAAAGCTCGATTTACACAATTGAGTGAAAATCCTTTTGCAACCTGTCGCCAGACCCTTTGTCATTCACCGATTACATGTTGTTAACCTTTGCTGTTATTTATCAATTGAGGCGAAAGGGTGCCGTGGCTGCGCTCTTGGCCTTAGCACTCGTGCCTACTGTGCAGGGGCAAGCACCGTTGTTGGCGGATCGTGCCGGTGTGCTGAATGTCGAGCAGCGGCTGTTGTTTGACTGGCAGGTGGATGCGGCGGACAGCGCGTTGAATGCAGGGCTGGCATTGTTAGCCGAGAGCGTGTATCGAGATTTGCTGGCAGAGACAGGAGTTTCCACGGACAATGTGGCCGACTTGCAGATCCAGTTAGCAGCTTCGCTGATTGCACAACGCCGTTTCGAGGAAGCCGGTTTGGCCCTACAGGCGGTGCCCGAGGAGGCGCGCCGCGATTTGTATTATCTGTATCTGGGGGTAAGCACGTATGGCAATGGTCGCAAGGTCGATCAAGAGACCTTAACGCAGGCGCTTAGCAACGTCGCTGAGAGTGCGTTGAAGCCAGAGAATTTGCCTTGGTTGTATGTTCTGCGCGGGCTGCAGGCGGAGCTGGTTGGGCGAGCTGATCAGGTGGCAGCTGCTTTTCAACAAGCAAGCGAGGCGGCGGTTTCAGAGGCGCAGCGGGCATTCTTTACCGGATTGATATTGCGCGAAGAGATTTTGAGAGCGCCTGCCAGTGAAGTACTTGCGACGGAGGTGCGCGGGCGGTTCGAAGGCTTGAGGGGTACAGCCGCAGCTTATCCGTATTTGCGCGAGTATGCGGTGATTCTACATAATCAGGGGCGTGATGCAGAGGCGATTGAGCTGATTGCTGGGGAGTTGGCGAATGTGCGGTCTGGTTATGCTAGTCGCGAGCGTGAGCAATTGTTATTATTGAAAGGCCTACTCTATGGGGTGGATACCTTGAGTGGGCGTGATGCGTTGCGCGGTTTGCTGCGTGAAGGAAAAAACCGTGAGGTCATGGCGGTCGCATTGCAGTTGTTAGCACGCGCGAGCAGCCCCTTAGAACGAGATGAACTGACTATGTTTCTTAATGTGATGGTTGCCGAGCCCGAGCCACATCCATTGCTTGGCCAAATCTATTATATTCGCAGTCAGCTGGCATTGGCTGTGGGTGAGACGGCCTTGGCAGAGGCGGACGCGCGACTCTTGCTAGAGCAGTTCCCTGGTTTGAGTGAGATTACTAATGTGTATCGTTTGTTGGCATATGCCGCGCTGCAGCGCACGCCAGCGCAATATCGGGCGGCCGCAGATTTTTTAATTCAGTTGCGTGATCAGGCAGGGGATGTGGCCGCGCGCCAAGTGTTAAATCGTTTGATCGGTGACTGCTATTTTTTGAACACGGATTACCGCAATGCGGTCGATTTTTACCAAGCTGCACGCTTTAAAGGCGTGGGGGTGGATCATGATGGAGAGTTTTTCTTGCGCTTGGTGACTGCAAAAGTGCGGGCTGGCGATATTGATGCGGCTTCGGAGCTGATTGATGAGGCGGATTTCAGTGGCAGCATCTCGGTGTCGGATCGTTGGCGTGCGGAGTGGAATGTGGCGCAGGCCCTGCAGGCCAGCGGAGAGTTAGCGCTGGCCTTAAAGCGGGTGCGATTGCTGCTCGCCGAAGATGGCAACGGCTCGGTGCCGATTGCGCTGGACTTACGTTTCCGTTGGTTGGAGGCACGCCTGTCGTTGGTGGTCGGAACTGCCGAGCCGGTGCGGGCGCGGGTCGACACGCTGCTGACTCGGATTGAGTCACTGCCAGCGGGGGCATCAGATCCGAGTGCTGCAGAACTGCGGCTATTACGCACAGAAGTGCTACTATTGCAGGGGGATATTTTGATTGGCTTAGGCGATTCGACTGCAGGCATGCAGGTGCTAAGGGGCTTGCGCACTAGTTTCGCTGAAAGCTCAGCCGCAGAGCGGTCGTATTTGAGTGAGGCGAATTATTTTGCATCGATTGATGACTTTGCCGCGGCTCAACAGACGTTGCTAAAGTTGGCTTCGCAATATGAAGCGAGTGAGCTAGCGGCGCAGGCCTTGTTTGAGGCGGCCTTGTATTGTGAACGTCAAGGTCCACAGTTTTTCCCTGAGGCTGTGCGAGTGCATCATGATCTGACCGAGCGCTACCCGCAGAATAAGTTGTTTTTCTCATCGCGTCTGAAGCAGGGAGATTTGCTTCGGCAAATGAATAATTTTGCGGGTGCGCAGGTTATTTATGAAAATTTGATTCGTTTATTTCCGGAGCATCCACGTCGTTATGTGGCAGAGTTGTCGCGGGCGGATTGTATGCTAGCGTTGGCTAAGAATGATGCGGTACAGTTGAAAAATGTCGCGCAAGTGTTGGAGCGATTAATCGACCTGCCGAACCTGCCGATCGATTTTCAGGCGGAAGTCGGCTACAAGTGGGGCTTTACATTGCTGCAGCACGAGGCCTTCGACCAAGCGCAAGTTGTGTTTACTCTGATCGTGAGCCGCTTTCTGTTGGATGGTGAGAATGCGATTCGCTTGGGCGAGACGGGACGCTATTGGATGTCGCGGACACTACTAGAACTGGGCTCCCGCTTGGAGGCTCAGGGTCAACTGGCTGAGGCCCGGCGAGTCTATCGCAAGATGGTTGCTTATAATTTACCGGGGCGAACACTTGCGCAATCGCGCGCGGATCGATTACCAGTTGTCGAAGAGTAGCTCGCACACTATATTTAAAAAAACGATTCCATGGATTACTTGCAACAGACATTCATTCTACAAGGCGGGCCAGTTATGTATCCGCTGCTTTTCGTCAGCGTGTTAGGCTTTGTGCTATTTATTGAGCGCGCCTTGTTTTTGCACAAGGGCCAGATCGGCACTGAGGATTTCTTGAGCGGTATTAAGAATTTAGTGGGTAAGAAACGTTTGGTTGAGGCCTTGACCTTGTGCGAAGATACGCCTGGGCCGATGGCGCGTATCGTGAAGTCGGCACTGCTGCATTATGGCGAATCGAGTACCAGTATTCGGGCCGCGATTCAGTCGGCCGCGATTATTGAAATCCCTGTATTGGAGCGTCGTATCGGCACTATTGCGGCGTTGGCTCGGGCGGCGCCTTTATTGGGCTTCCTCGGTACGGTGATTGCGGCGTTGCAGGCATTGTATCAACTCGAAGCCTCCAGTGGCAATAGTGGCGAGTTTAGTCGCTTGCTCGCGGAGGCTTTGATTACTTCAGCATCTGGCTTGGCGATTGCGGTCATGGCGACTTTAGCGCACCACTTTCTCTGTGGGCGTGTGCGTGCCTTGGTGCACGATTTTGAATGGGTGGGGCATAACATCCATGAGTTTCTGACGGTCGGAGCGGCAACAGTCGCAGCGCCGACCGAGAAGGGAGAAGGTTAGCCAATGAACGCGCCTGAACAAAAGTCCGACGGTCATTTAATCACACCGAGCGCAGAGTTCACTGCGTCGTTTGGCTTGTTGGAGCGCTTGAAGCGCCCTGAGATCAAAATTGATGCGATTCCAGTGCTGGATTTATTGGTGTTGGCGCTATTGATCAGTCTACTGTTTACGCGATTTGTGATGTTGCCGGGCGTGCGGGTGAATTTACCTGAGACAGACCTACGTCTACAGCACGATGCTGCTGGAGTGGTAGTGTTGACGATCGGTAATGGCGGGATGTTGTTTTTTGACGGTAGTGTGTATGAGCATCCTTCGGTGGAGCAGGCGTTTGGTCGATATCTAGAAGATCGCACCGAGCAGAATACTGTTTTGCTAGTCAAGGCGCAGGCATCGATGGAGTTGCAACTTTTTTTGGATTTGTGCCGCATGGCGCAAAGTGCCGGATTTATTGAGGTGCAGATTGCGGGGGATCAAGTGCCAGAGGTACTTGAGCTTATTCCTGGGGATGCACTGCAACCAGCTGGTAACGCATTCTTGCCCGTATTGTAATGTCGACTGCTCCCCAGCTGGCTGAGGCCCCGACACAGCACTCATCAGAAATGGTTTCGCCGCTGTTGCGTGTGAGCTTGTTGCTTGGCGTGGCACTACATCTTGCTGGTTTTTTGATTTTTCGAGTCGTTTCCAGTCCGTTGCCGGATCGAGTCGCCGCCCCTCCTTTTCTGGAGTACGTCTCGGCAGGTTCGTTTGCAAATGATCGTGAACTGGAGGAGCTGGCCGAGTTGTTTGACTCCGCACCTTTGTTTATCCCGACTCGCTGGAATGCCTCACAAGCGACGGTGGTTGATCCGAGAAATCGAATGCAGGGACAGTTTCCCGATTTTGAGCCGGAGATTCAGTTGCTCAGTGAACTGCAACTGTCTAGTTTTTTAGTGCCTCAGAATATCGCGGTGGATAAGCCGCTCGATTTATTGGCGTCGCGCTTTTGGCGCTTTTTCGCAGGCATGGCGGAATCGCCGCGGCCTCTTGCGAGATTCCCTGAAGTTAAGCCGATGGCGGAAGTGTTAATTGTGGGGCAACTGGGCGCGCCATGCTTGTCAATCCCACTGGAGTTGAGCTACACCACCTCGTCCTCTGTGGAGCGACCGGTGCTGTATTATGTACGTGCATCCGGTAGTGGCCTGACATTATCTATGCCGACGCTAGGTCAATCCTCTGGTAATACCGATTTTGATCGTGCTGCGATGGAGTGGTTGCGCCGCCCAGAAGTGCTTAGTCAGTTTCCGCCGGGCTATCTTTCGATTAAAGTATTTCCTTGGTAGCTTGCCGCTCAGGCTAACTTCACGATTGCGAACGCGACGATCCGAGCAATAAATGAATCTATTATGAGTAACGAATCTCAGCCACCTGTCGCTGCTGCACTGAGCGATACGACCATGTTGAACCAGCTCGAGGGCTTGACCGAATCGTGGGGAGAGCGTCCGTCTTGGGATACCTATTTCATGGCGACGGCGCTGCTGATGGCCTCGCGCTCGAGTTGCGATCGCTTGCATGTGGGCTGTGTGATCGTTTCCGGAGGTTCACAAAAAAACCGGATCATCGCGGCGGGGTATAATGGTTTTTTGCCTGGTGCGCCGCATGCCTCGCGCGTGCGTGATGGACATGAGCAGGCGACGGTGCATGCCGAGCAAAATGCGATTTGCGATGCGGCGCGGCGCGGCGTTTCGCTCGCAGGCACAACGGTATATGTGACTCACTTTCCGTGTATTAATTGCGCCAAGATCTTGGCGGCGGCAGGGATTGGATGTATCAAATATCATCGTGATTATCGTAATGATGCGCTGGTGAAGGAGATATTGACTGAGAGTGGAGTCTGCTTAGAGCGCTTATAATTGGATTTTGCGATGCGTTTGATAACAGACCGTGGTCAGGATGATGAAGAATTGCACCTCGCGGGTTCTTTGCTGGTGGCGCATCCATCACTGTTGGATTCACATTTTAAGCGCACGGTGGTGTTGATGACCGCCCATTCGGCGGAAGAGGGCTCATTGGGTGTTATCGTCAATCGGCCACTGAATCAGACGCTAGGGCAGTATGATTCGGAATTGGCAGGCACCGAGTTTGCCGCAGTACCACTCTACGAAGGCGGTCCGGTGGGTAGTGATGAAATGATCTTAGTGGCGTGGAAATGGGCTAGCGAAGCGGGCACTTTCAAACTCTATTTCGGGATTGATGAGAATCAGGCCCGACAGATCCTGGAAGACGACCCCGAATTCGAGCTGCGCGGCTTTATTGGCCATTCTGCTTGGGGCGACGGTCAACTGGAGGACGAGCTTGAGGTGACTGCCTGGCTGGTGTGCCCCCTAAGTCCTGATTTAGAGTTGCTTGAGGGCTTGGCGATGTGGCGCGCGATGCTTGCTCAGCAGGGGCCCAAGATGCACTTACTCGCGGAGGAGCCCGACGACCTATCAATGAACTGAAATTAGGTGCTTTATTTCCCTCTTTGCCATTGACAGGGGTGGGGCTCGACCCTTTTTTCACCAATTCTCTCTTTTCTTGTTATGAAAGTTGTATCTTCTCTTAAATCTCTCAAAAACCGTCATCCGGACTGCCAGGTAGTTCGCCGCAAGGGACGCGTTTACGTAATCTGCAAGTCTAACCCTCGCTTTAAAGCGCGTCAGGGATAGCTCGAAACCTCCGCAAGGACACTACTGTGAAAGCTGATATTCATCCAAAGCTCAACCCTATTGCCTTCGTCGATGTTTCGACTGGCACTAAATATCTGACTCGCTCCACCATGCGTGGCAGCAAGACTGAAACCATCGATGGCGTGGATTACCAAGTGGTAATTTGCGATATTACTGCTGATTCGCACCCTGCCTTTACGGGTGAGAAGCGTTTCGTCGATACCGCTGGTCGCGTCGAAAAGTTTCAAAACAAGTTCACTCGTCGTCGCTAAGACGCGGGCTGTCTTCAGATCGCATTTCCAACAAAGCCCGCTGCACATTGCAGTGGGCTTTTTTTTTGGGTTCATCGCCGACGGAGGTCTGCCGGAGATGGCGTAGCATTAGTGGGAAAGTCTCGATTGCAACGACTGACCGTTGCATCTGAGTGGCAACGGCTCCCTGCTTTTGGGGGGCTTGTTTGACCCATTGCACTCTGCGAGTATAATAAACCGCACTAGGAGTGTGGGCGACTCGCCCACATTTATTCTGTGTTGCTGCCAAGGAGGGCGAGTCGCCCACATTCACCTGTGTGGCTGCAAAAGAGGGCGAGTCGCCCTCCCTCCTTTACCCTTTCGCACGAACCGACAATGACTCTTTTTTTGTCTAAATTTGTCGTAGCGATCCGAGTCGCATTGGTTTCACTCAGCTCAAGCGACTTGCGTGTCGCAACTTGGTAGTTGAGGTTACTGTGCTTCAATCAATCAGCGCTAGCCCAGCCGTAACGCTACTAATGATGACTAGTGGTGGCAGCCACATGGCGTGCCCCTGTAATCGCGCTGCGCTGCGATGCAGCCACAATAGTGTGGCAAAATAAACAAACAGTGCACCATAGCTCAGAGCGCTTGAGTAGCCTTCACTGGGCAGAATGGCACCCGGGAGTTGTGCGCAGCAGATGATCATCCGATCCATTAGGTAGATCACCGTCCATGCCGAGTGATTGAAGAATTCCGCGAGGCTAGTCAGCAGCGCGCTGGCGCAGGCCAAGGAGATGACGCCGCCGCTGATGACGATGGCGACTAAATAGACTAATAGCATGTTGAGTAAAATCGCACCGGGCGCGACGAACTCGAAGAGTCCCGCGCTGAGCGGGGTGCTCGCGAGCCAGGCGGAGAAGCTGATGCCAAACAATAGCAAAAATTTGTCGAGTGACCATACACAGGCGCGCTGCCAAGCGTTCCGATTTTGTTCGGGTAGCCACTGGTAGGGATGGTAGCGGAGCGTTAATACTTGGTGCAGCGGTAGGCCAAATAATAATATGCTCAACACGACTGTGTAGGAGAGCTGAAAGCCCAGGCTCCATAATTGATTAGGATCGATGATCAGCACCAAGATGGCGGAGCACATGAGCGCAGAGAACGACGAGCGTTGGCGTTGGCAGGCAAAGCTCGACCAGAAAAAAGCCGCCATCAGAAACGCGCGTATGGCGGAGGGCGAGCCGCCAGTTATTTCGACATACAAATACAATAGCGGCAGTCCGATCCATGGGGCCACTGTACGCGGCACACGAATGAGCAAGAGGAATTGGGCAATTACAGTCGCGATTACGCCAATATGTAGACCACTAATCGCGAAAAAATGCATGGTGCCAGTCATTCGATAACGCTCGAGTTGTGTTTTGCTCAGTTCGATCTTACGGCCCAACAGCATCGCGACGTATACATTGGCAAGTTCCGAGTTTTCTGGTGATCCCAACCGTAGTGTTGCTTGGAAGCGCTGGTTCATTGCTGCGCAAAACTGATCAAAGGCACGCGGCGCGCGCAGTATCTGCAGGGCGCCAGTGCGGTCGAAGCGATAGTGCACGCCGATGCTTTGAAGATAGTTTTCGAAATCGTCTTCGTCACTGCTAGCTATCGACGGCAGAATCGGAGTGAGCACGCCGGTAGTCTGCAGTTGCAAGCCGCGCTGGATATTTAGCGTGACGGTCTGTTCTGCTGCTATGGACGGAAGCGTCAGCTTAAAATAGATCCGATCGTCCGGGTGTATGCGGCTAGTGGTGGGTGCGTCGAGGACGCGGGCGAGTCCACTGGGTTTGCCGTAACGTTCGCCAGGCTGCATGACGCGTTGTATTTCGATCGCTAATTGTGCCTCGCGCGCTGGTAATGTCAGGTTGTCGGTCTGTGGCCCCGTGGGTAGTCGAATTTGCCCATAAGCCCAGCAGCAGTGCGTGGTGCTGATTAAGAAGCACAGCATCCATTGCCACTGCAGTTTTTTATTGCCTGCGAGTCGAAGCGCCGCGACGCAGCTAATCAATGCGACACATAGCAGTAAGGGCAGAGGAGCACTGTAATGGCGGGCTAGAATCAGTCCGAAGAGTAATCCTATCAGCAACAATAGAATCGGAGCGCGGGCTTGAGTCATTGCTTTCATCGAGGCAGGTTGATTCTGATTGTAATAACGTTAGCTATAACTTGCGTCTTTGCGTTCTAACTTGCAAGTCAGCCTCGCAACTCCGATGTTAACTCCGATGTCTGAAAATATCGAACAGGCTGGCATTTTTGATGCCGAGCAGGACGCTTCGACTGGCCCTGCCGTACGGCCGTTGGCGGTTCGTATGCGACCGCAACACTTGGGTGAGATCATTGGCCAAGATCACATCGTCGGTGAGGGCTGTTTGTTGCCGCGCCTGATCCAGGCTGATAATTTTGGCAGCCTAATTTTTTATGGTCCACCTGGCTGCGGTAAAACTTCGATGGCGGAGGTGATTGCGGCGGAGACTCAGAGTAAGTTCGTGCGGATCAATGCGGTGCTGTCGAATGTGGCCGAGGTGCGTGATATCCTACGCTTGGCACGTTACGAGCCAGATCAACGTACTATCTTGTTTATCGATGAGATCCATCGGTTTAATAAGTCACAGCAGGATCTATTGCTGCCGGATGTAGAGGCCGGCAACATTCGTCTGATTGGCGCGACCACGCACAATCCCGGGTTTTATGTGAATCCGCCGCTGTTGAGCCGCAGTCACCTGTTTCGGTTGGAGCCAGTAGATGTCGAGTCCGTCGCAATTATACTTTCGCGTGCTTTGACGGATCTGACGCGCGGCCTTGGTGCACACCGTTGCACTGCCGAGCTTGAGGTGTTTCAAGCCGTGGCCGATTTTTCCGGTGGTGATTTGCGCCGTGCACTGAATGCCCTGGAAACACTGGTGCTGAGTCAGCCCTTGGGCGCGCATATTGATGTGCAGGCGGTCGAGGTGTTCGCACGGGAGCGGCAGATTCGCTACGATCGCGATGAGGATGAGCACTACGATCATGCCTCAGCGATGATTAAAAGCATTCGCGGTTCAGATCCCGATGCCTCGCTGTACTGGACCTTTAAGATGCTGCAGGGTGGCGAAGATCCACGTTTTATCGCGCGACGCTTGACCATCTTGGCTTCTGAAGATGTTGGCCTAGCCAATTCGCATGCGCTGACGGTGGCCATCGCCGCATTTGAGGCCTGCGAAAAGATCGGCATGCCAGAGTGTGAATATCACCTAGCGCACGCAGTGCTCTATTTAGCGACCTCGCCAAAGAGCAACTCGGTGACGCGGGCAATGCATGCAGTTAAAAAATCGCTCCGAGATGAACCGTCACAAGCCGTGCCGCTATGGTTACGTGATGCGCATACCAAGACTAATAAGGCGCTCGGCCATGGTCAGGGCTATCTGTATAGTCATGATTATCCCTCTGGGATTTCTGGCCAGGAGTTTATGTTGTCACCAAAGCAGTTTTATCTGCCGGGCCATGCAGGCGCGGAAGCTGCTACGGCACAACGGCTCGAACAGTTAAAAAAGCTTAAAGCTGGGATGCAGCAGCGAGATGCTTCTGCGTAGGATTGATCTCTGTATTGTTGTGGCTATAGTCAACGTTATGAAGTTAATCATACCAGTCGCATGCTTTGCTTTGGGTGCATTGTCATTACCAATTGCTGCAGAACAGCTCGTGCCCGCAGAAGTAGAGGAGAAGGTGATTCCTACCGAGATTTCCGAGCCGCCGTATCAAGTCGGGCAGCTGCCCTCGAAGCAGGGATATTACATCGAGCGCCCAGGGCAGACATCGATCAATTTCCGGATTGTGGCTAATAAAATACGGATCTATTGGATCGATGCAGATGGTTTAATTGCACCGCCAGAATCGTCTGCTGGCAATGTGCGCCTGAATGGTAAACCAAAAATACGATCTTATTTTAACTTGCAGCCAATTAGCGCTGCTGCTGGCTTAGGCGCCAAAGGGATCGTCCGCCCGCCACATATTTTTAATACTGTGCTGTACTTAAATCAGGCAGAGGGCGGTGGCGGTGAGCTACATACGTTCCGTTATCTGATGTCGATGGGCGCCCCGACCAAAAGTGGGGAACCGAATCCAACTTCGACCAACTAAGAAACTATGGATTTAAAGCAAATGCTCAAAAGTTGGGTGATCGTCGCGTTCGGCGTCCTGATCGCCTCCAACACTGCCTCTGGTATACATTACGATAGCCGTGAAGCGCTTATCTTCGTGGTGATACTGCTCAGTGCCTGTAATGTCTTTCTCAAGCCATTACTCATGCTGTTCTCGCTGCCCTTTATTATTTTGACCTTCGGCATTGGGATCTGGGTGATCAACGCGTTGCTGTTCCTGTTCGTTGCGGCGCTGGTGAGTGGCTTCCATATCGACAGTTTTGGCAGTGCGCTTTGGGGTGCACTCGTGGTCAGTATTACCAGTGGCGTGGCGACTCTACTATTCGGTGATTCGAGCTCGCGTCGGAGTGTTAATATTAATGTCGGCCGTGTCGGGCCCACGCCAAGCGCTGGACCGCAAGCCCGAGGCTCCAGTCAACCGCGTCAGCCGAAGCGAGTCATCGAAGATGATGCCGATGTTATTGATATATAGTGGCAGGAGTGCTTTAACGGAATAAGGGCGACACGCCCTCATTATTTGATGCTGTGGGCGAGTCGGCCACATAGTTTGATGTTGTGGGCTAGTCGCACACATAGTTTAATGCTGTGGGCGAGTCGCCCACACTCCTTTACATACGACCATCCGAGGCCCCTTGGCATTGACGACACGTAACTCGTCTGTTTTCTTCGCATCCTTCTGCAGTGAATATTTAATCACTTTGCGGATTTAAGCACCTTCAATTTAATTATTTATGTCAACTAACTCAAAATACGATCTCGTTGTGATCGGCGGTGGTCCCGCTGGTTATGCGGCAGCCATTCGCGCGGGGCAACTCGGTAAAAAAGTCGCTTGTGTTGAGCAGGAGCGTCCCGGCGGCACTTGCTTGAATTGGGGCTGTATCCCTTCCAAAGCACTGCTGAAGAGCGCCGAGTTGTTTAATAAAATTAAGCACTGTGAAGACTTCGGTATTAGTGTGACGGGCGCGAGTTATGACTTTACAAAGATCATTCAGCGGTCACGCAACGTATCGGGCACGATGGCCAAAGGTATCGAGTTTCTGTTTAAGAAGAACAAGGTCGATTACATTAAGGGGGTCGGTACGATCGCAGTCCCCGGGATGGTGGAGGTCACTGACGGTCCAGATAAGGGCAAGATCTTGGTCACCGAGAACACCCTCATTGCGACTGGCTGCAAGCCACGTCAACTGCCCGACATCGAAGTCGACGGTGTGCGCATCATGACCTCTCGCCAAGCGCTGGAGATGAAGACACAGCCGAAGTCCATTGTAATTGTCGGCGCTGGTGCGATTGGCGCAGAGTTTGCCTATTTCCTCAATGCCTTCGGCACCAAGGTCACGCTGGTCGAGATGCTCGATCAAGTGTTGCCAGTCGAAGATCACGAAGTCGCAGCGGTGGTTGCTAAGGAGTTTAAGAAACAGGGCATTGACTGCCGCACTTCCACTGCGGTCGAAAACATCAAGGTCGCCAAGAACAACGTAAAGATGGACCTCGTCAAGGCTGGCAAGGCCGAGTCGATCACTGCGGATTGCGTGCTGATCGCCATCGGTGTGGTTGCCAACACCGCCGGACTACTGTCTGCGCGCACCAAGCTCGCGCAAGATCGCGGTTACATCAAAGTCGATGGCAACTACGAATCCAGCGTCAAGGGGATCTACGCGGCAGGCGATATTATTGGGCCACCTTGGCTCGCGCATGTGGCGACCTACGAAGCGATTCAAGCGGTGCAGGGCATGTTTGGTCACAGCCAAGCGAAGCAAGTGACCGATTTCCCTGGCTGCACTTACTGCATCCCGCAAGTCGCTTCGATCGGTAAGACCGAGAATAAGCTCAAGGAAGAGGGCATCAAATACAAGGTCGGCAAATTCCCCTTCCAAGCATCTGGTAAGGCCGTCGCATCGGGGGCTCCTGAAGGCTTCGTCAAGCTTCTCGTGTGCGAACAGTATGGCGAAATTCTGGGTGCGCACATCGTCGGTGGCGACGCCACTGAAATGATTGGTGAATACTGCCTAGGCAAGAAGCTCGAAGCGACTGCGGAAGAGATTCACAACACCATCCACGCGCACCCCACCTTGAGTGAGGCTACGATGGAAGCCGCAGCTGCCGTGTTTGGCGAAGCGATCCACATCTAGTCGAACTAATTGAATCAGCAAAAGGCCGGACTTCGCACTGCGAACTCCGGCCTTTTTTGTGGTATGACGTTCGTAGCCGTTGCGCCTGCCTATTTCTTCAGTGCGGCGTCGAACCAGTTGTTGCCGAAGTCATTGCCGCCGCCACCGCAATTGCTGCTACCTCCACGGTTGCCGTTGTTGCCGCGTGCTTGATTGCTGCCGCGACCGCCTGGCTTTGCGGCTGGTGCGCCGGAGCGTTCCTTTTTGCCGCCAATCTCGGGCTGCTGCTTCATGGAGAGGGCGATGCGGTTGCGCTGCATGTCGACTTCGGTGACGGTCACTTGCACCTTGTCACCGACTTTGACCACTTTGTTAGGATCATCGACGAACTTGTCGGCCAATTGACTAATGTGAACGAGGCCGTCTTGGTGCACGCCGATGTCGACGAACGCGCCAAACGCGGTGACGTTGGTCACGATACCAGGGAGCTTCATGCCGAGGGTGAGGTCGGTCGGCTTTTCGACGCCGTCGGCGAATTGGAAGACTTCAAATTGCTTACGTGGATCGCGGCCGGGCTTGGCGAGCTCGTTCATGATGTCGCGTAGGGTCGGCAGGCCCACTTCGTCGGATACGTAGTTCTCGAGTTTGATCTTGTCGCGTGCGCTGCTGTCGCGTGTCAGATCGACCAGTTGGCAACCGACTGCAGCAGCCATTTGCTCGACGAGTTGATAGCGCTCAGGGTGCACGCCACTTTGATCGAGCGGATGTGCGGCGTGGCGAATCCGCAGGAAGCCGGCGCATTGCTCAAAGGCCTTGGGCCCGAGGCGGCTGACTTCGGAGAATTCTTGGCGCGATTTAAAGGGGCCGTTTTCTTGGCGGTGCGCAACGATGTTGCCCGCGATGGATTCGTTGAGGCCAGAGACGTAAGAGAGTAGCTGTTTGCTGGCGGTGTTTATTTCCACGCCGACCTTGTTCACGCTGGAGATCACAGTGTCGTCGAGGGTGCGCTTGAGTGCGTATTGGTCGACGTCGTGTTGATATTGTCCAACGCCGATCGATTTGGGGTCGAGCTTCACTAGTTCGGCGAGTGGATCCATCAGGCGGCGGCCAATCGAGACCGCACCGCGCACGGTGATGTCTTCGGTGGGGAATTCTTCGCGCGCCACTTCGGAGGCGGAGTAGATCGACGCGCCTGATTCGTTGACGCTGACGATGACGATTTTTTTGGAAAGACCGAGTTCACGAAAGAAGGCTTCGGTCTCGCGGCCTGCGGTGCCGTTGCCGACGGCGATGGCTTCGATGTCGTAGCGCTCGATCAGTGCTTTGGCTTCGGCCTTGGCGCGGTCGACTTGGCCTGCGCCGCCGGTGCAAAATAGCACGTGGTTGAAGAGGAGTTGGCCCTGCGCGTCGAGGATCACAGTTTTGCAACCAGTGCGAAAACCAGGGTCGACCGCCATGGTGCGTTTTTGGCCGAGCGGGGAGGCGAGTAGGAGTTCGCGGACGTTGTCGGCAAATACTTTAATCGCGGCCACATCGGCCTGCTTTTTCGCTCGTAGGCGCACTTCGGTTTCCATGGATGGCGCGAGTAGTCGCTTGTAGCAATCGCCGATGGCTTTCTTGACTTCGCTAGCAGCGGAGCCGCGTCCGTTAAGGAATTGCTTCTCCAGAATGATGATCGCAGATTCTTCTTCGGGAGTGATGCGGTGAAACAGGAAGCCTTCTTTCTCGCCGCGGCGGATGGCGAGCACGCGGTGGGAGGGGGCGTTTTTGATCGGCTCTTTCCAGTCAAAGTAGTCGCTGAATTTAGCGCCTTCGACTTCTTTGCCGGGGAAGCCTTCGGAGACGAGCGTGCCGTGCTCCCAAAAAAGTTTACGCAGGGACTCACGCGCATCGGCGTCGTCGCTGATCCACTCGGCGATGATGTGGCGGGCGCCTTCGAGCGCGGCGTCGGCATCGGCCACTTCCTTTTCGGCATC
>Ga0209374_1000927_pt1 | contig 30675 bp, 28 predicted proteins | sample SaaInlLV_DNA_10m_FD_184683 | JGI IMG/M metagenome (GOLD analysis project Ga0209374, IMG submission 184683) | Marine microbial communities from expanding oxygen minimum zones in the Saanich Inlet - SI075_LV_DNA_10m (SPAdes) (version 2) | ecosystem: Environmental > Aquatic > Marine > Unclassified ... | reverse complement strand
TATTGATCCTGAGGATTTGAAGGGCCGGCCCGAGGATATTCGAGAAGCGCTTCAGGCAGCCAAGCGTAAATTGGGTGTTGAACGCGGTTACACGCATTACGACAAGATCCCGGATGCACAATTTACCGATGCCTTTCACTACACCTTGTTTCCCAACTTTGCGGTCTCGGTATGGTCGGATGGGTTTCATTTTTTACGAGCGCGACCCCACCGGGATGATCCGGAGCAGTGTTTGTTCGATAACTGGTGGTATGCCAGCCCCGCCTCGATCGAGGCGGGTGCTGCAGCCGGCGGCCGCGCGGGCCGCGCGATGATCGCATCCGACGCTAATCAAGAAGCGCCCGTCAAAATGTTGACCTACGGGGAAGACTCTATTGGCGCGGCGATCGAAGAGGACGTGGCGGTGTTTGTTACGCAGCAACGCGGTTTTCGCTCGAGAGGCTTCAAAGGCGTTTATCTGTCGAATCAAGAAAAACGAATTCGCAGGTACCATGAGATGATCGATGATTATATTGCAGGCGATCTGCCGAAGCCGTCGCCCTAGTCGGCGAATCAGCACGCGAATAAGGATCCGTTGGGGATCAGCCCAGGCGGTATTTTGTCGGCGCTGAATTAAAAAAGAGGTCAGGACAACCGGCGGTCATGGTCGATCGCACACGCTAAATTGAGGAGCCCGCCATGACGATATTAGAAGATCGCTTAGCCATTCAGGATGTAATGACGAATTATGCCGCCGGCGTGGATGATCGCGATATGGCCCAATATCGTCGTTGCTTCGCGGATGATGTTGAAATTGTCGGGTTTGGCGGGGACGCAGTGGTTGGCGCGGATCAATGGGTCGCTGAAGTGGTTGAAAAATTAGCGGCCTTTGGACAAACCCAGCACATGCTCGGTCCGCAGTTGGTTCAGGTGGATGGAGACGTCGCGTCTGTGCGAACGGATGTACAAGCCTTGCATTATTTAATGGATGATCCCGAATCGACCTTTACCCTGTGGGCGACCTATTTGACGAACATGCGCCGGGAAGGCGCGGTTTGGAAGATCGCTCGGCATGAACTGGTGCGCCGCGGTACCCGCCTTCAAAAGGGTTAGCCTAAGCGGTCAACCGCTGGTAAACCTTGAGCCTGAGTTGCGCGCGGCGCCAGTTCGATGATCGGAATGCTGCGGGTCAATCGATCCTGATAGCGCCTAAACCCTGGATTGAACGTCATAAAGCGTTGCCAAACGGCACTGTATTGCCCGTTAGTGAGGGCCCTCGCCTGATAATTCTGGGTAATCCCGTCGCGTGTCACGAGGACCTTTGGGTTGGCCATCAGATTTAAAATCCAGGCGGGCATCAAAGGTCGACCGCCGCCTGAGCCGATGACGTACAGGATGACGGGTTGATGGGTGTCGGATAAATACATGAGGGGCGTGGTGCGCGGCTGACCCGTTTTATGGCCCAGGGTGGTCAGCAGTAAGGTGGGTGTGCCAAGGCCGGAAATGCTGACGAGCCCGGTTGTTTTGAGCAGTAACCATCGATCGATGGGGGAGAGCAGGGCAACGAGCAATTGTCCTCCCAAAACCGTGCTTGAAATGTTTAGCATCCACTGCAGAAGTCTTGCTTTCATGGCCTTACAAGTCTAGTCACCCCGGCTTTAAGGCTATCACGTTCCGCCGCGCCTGCCAGCAATAGGCTACAGAGTGCACCGCAAAATGCTTCGCAGAGTGCTTCGCAGAATGCTTCGCAGAGTGCGCCTAGCACTGATCGGTTATGGGCCGCGGGCAGCACTCCTGCTCGAAGTGACATGCTAAGCTCAGAGCAAAGCCCAAAACGGTGTCGGTCATGCGATTGAGGCCAAGTTCAATTGGCGGGCAGCAATAAGGAGCGCGTTAAATGAAGGCTAAGCCGCCACTTAATGTTTTGTTGGTGATTACGGATCAGCAGCGTGCCACTGACACGGGGTTCATGGGCAATCCGATCTTAAAAACCCCGCATCTTGATGCTTTGGCGGCCCGCGCCATGGTGTTTGACAACGCCTGGGTCGCAAACCCCGTGTGTATGCCGAACCGGTCAAGCTTAATGACGGGGAGGATGCCCTCAGCGCATGGCGTCATTTTCAATGATCGCTCATTGGAGCCAGGCGTCAATACCTTCGTTCGGGGTTTCCGAAAAGCAGGCTACCAAACGGCGCTGATGGGTAAGTCACACTTGCAGCATGGTGTCAGTAAAAACGCGATGGTGCCATTTCGGGGTGGGCCGTCCAGTCAATCGCCCTATCCTGCCGGTTGGGATGCCATTGAAGATTATGAGCGATATACCGCGGGCCCCGTGCTGGATCCGGAGGATTACTATGGCTTTGGTCAGATTGAACTCAGTCTTGATCATGGCGCAAGTGTTGCCGGTCACCATCTGCAATGGGCGTTGGCGCAGGGGGGGGATTTATCAAAGCTCGTGATTGACCAGGATCGCGATGCACAAGGTTCAAAACGATCGAAGCATTGGCGCCAGATTTACCAGCCGCCGTATGATGAGCGTCTGCATTCAACCCGGTTTGTCACAGAGCGGACCCTTGCGTTCATTGAGGCGGCCCATCAGCGCCAGGCGCCGTTTCTTGCGGTTTGCTCGTTTCCTGATCCTCATCATCCTCTCACGCCGCCGGGTAAGTGGTTTGACGCGTATCGGCCGGAAGAGATGCTATTGCCCGCAAGCCGTCATGACGACCTTAAAGATGCCCCAGCGCATCTGAGACTTTTCAAAGACATCCACCCAAAGGATCAGCGCAATTGGGTCAGCCCCTGCGGCTATGGCAATGATGCGCTACTTGCTGAGGCCATTGCTGCGACCTATGGCATGATCGGCATGATTGATGAAGGGGTAGGTGAGATCCTTGCCCGAATTGAAAGCCTAGGATTGAGCGAGGATACCATTATTGTCTTTACCTCGGATCACGGGGATATGATGGGTGAGCATGGCTTGTTTTTAAAAGGCTTCATGCACTATCGCGGCACGCTGCAAGTGCCGCTTTTAATTCGAGTGCCGGGGCATGCCGCCGGCAGGACACAGGCCCTGGCCTCAACGATTGATCTTGGACCGACCCTGATGGCGGCTTGCGGGATTAAGGCCTACGATGGGCTCCAAGGACATAGCTTGCTGCCCACCATTGCCGCGCCTGCCACATCCGTGCGGGATTTTGTTTTGATCGAGGATGATGTGCCGCTGGTGACCGCTAAACTGACGCCAATACCCGCACGAACGCGAACACTGGTAAAAGATGGCTATCGATATACGCGTAATAGTAAGGGTGAAGAGCAGTTATTCCATCTGGAGACCGACCCCGATGAAATGAAAGATGTTAAGAAGACCGATCCGATGCGCATTCACATGCTGGAGAGCTTGTCTGAGGCCATGATGATGGCGGATGACTCTTCTCGGGGGGCGCCTGCAACCGATGCGATGTAACCCGTTGAGTACAGTTTGATCGGTTAGCATCGGACGTGAAACCGAGTTCGGATTCAGCTTCGGTTCAGCCGGACTAGCGCACTGTAACCGGGTCATTCATTTGGAGCATTGCGATGTTAAAAATAAATCATTCCCTGAGCCTACTCGCGGCTTTGATCGGGTTATTGCCGATAAATCATGTTTTTTCGGATGTGGGGTTGGCGCCTCAGTCAGCGCCAGCGGCTCAGCGCGTTGTTGCATCCAGTGCAGATCAATCCCAACGCCGGGCGGACTGGGCTGCGCTGACACCCGAGCAGCGGGATCAGAAGCGTGCAGAACGCAAGGCGAAGCGGTCTTTGATGTCACCTGCCGCGCGAGAACAGTTTAAGGCCGAGCGACGGGCTCAGTTGAATGGGCTATCCGCTTCAGACCGTGAGCGGCGCATGACCCAGCGGCGAGCGTTTCAGTCAGACCGGATGCAAAAGCCGCATTCTGAAAAGCGTGGGGACGCTCCTGCCAGAATGGCGCCGCCGTCACCTGAGGCGCGCGAAGCCTTTCGTCAGGCCCGCAAGGCAAAACTGGACGCGATGTCGCCTGAGGAACGGGATCAAATGATGTCGGACAGAAGGGCTCGCCTAGAGGGGCTGCCTGAAGCCGATCGGCAGGCGTTCATCGATCGTCGTCGAGCCCGACGGGACTTTTTAGAGTCGACGACGCCATAGTCAGCTCGGGCCGATCATTGCGCCATGGCTTTTAAAAAAAGGGACTTAGGATCGTTGCAATGCCGCAGCTTCATTGTGGGTGGGGGCTGCTTTAGGGCTGAAATGGCCTTATTTTGTGAAGCGATCCGGTGGAATTTGGTTGGGCGCGAGCCGCCCTGAGGCGTCAGCTGGCTTTTGTTCAAAGCGGTTTTTGTCCAAATTTTTAACCACGGTGTCGGGGGTGAAAATCTGCCCATTCATTGCAAGGTAAACCCCAAAGGCTAGGGTTTGAACCGCGCTCACCGCGGCGCCGATATTGAAAACCGCGTCGTTGTGGGCAAACGCTGCCGGCTGCAATGATCCCGTCAAAACGATGGTCTTGCCCTTTATTTTGGACAATCTCTGCGCGGTTTTAATCATGCCGTCTGTGCCGTGGGTGATCAAAACTTGTTGAGAGGAAGACCGTTTGGTGCGTTCGTAGAGGATGAATCGATCGGCGTCGGTCATATCCAGGCTGTCGACACGCATAAGCTGCTCAACGGTGAAGTCAAAGCCGACGTTCATCGAAGTCAGTAACGGACCAATAATCGGGTCGCCAACTTCATACGCACTCTTCTGATCAAAATAGATCTTGTCGATGGTGCCGCCGGTGGTCAGGATATCGATGATGCTCATGTCAGATAACCCCTTGGCGCGGTTTACAGTAACTTATCTGAGAGATCATATGACTCAAATCGGCACTGGAAATCGCGTTGGTCCACAAAGCCGGCTGCCAGGCTGTCTCGGTCTATGTGGAAGTAGCGCATCATTCGGTAGTAGTTATGATAATAAGAGACGGTGTAGGTGTCTTCTTTCAGGTTGATTTTTGCCGGGATGATATCGCCACCTTCAAATCCGCAGATGGTGTAGAGCTGAAAATCGGCCGATTGGATATCCGCCGCGTTTGGTCCTGCATCGAAGGTAACCACAACTTTTCTGCCATACTCTGACGCTTCGCAGTAGGCTGCATTTTGCTCAAACTGATTGGCTTTATCGAGGTTGCCAAAATTACGGTTGTTCTTTGCTTGCTCAGACCAATATCGCGCCGAGGACTCGCCGGTTTCGGACAGGCAGGCCATACGCCGCGGCGCGGCGTCCGCCGTGACGCCTACCAGCAGAGCCGTTGCAACGGGTAGCAAGCGCTGGCATGTGTGCTTGTAAATCATTGAGTAAAACATGAGCAAAGTATTCATTGACGCGCCGAGAAGATCAACCTTGATAGCCTAAGTGCTGGTTTAGCCCACTGGTGCGAGGATAATACAGGATTCCCGAACCTACGAATGCGGCAATCGCGCAAGGCCCTTAGGGTGGGGCTTTTAAGAATCAATCGTGTCAGGCGCTTTGCGAGCCAGTTCAAAGGCCCGGCGCCCTAATAAGGCAATGGCGACAAAGGTGAAAAACATGCCGACCCCACCGCCTAAGAATGCAATGGCGCCGGCCAAATCCCCATCACCAAAAGGCGTTGTGCTGACCGAAAGCCCGCGGTTCTGTGCAACGTTCCCCGCCCAATAGAAAACCGTATTCGCCCAGCCCGTAATGATGAGCCCCCAACCGACCCAGCGCGCGGACTGACCTTCAAGCTGTAGCTTGGTCATTAGTAGGGCGCCCACGGCGATCATCACGCCGTTTAAAATGCCCCCGACATGGGCGGCTTGCCAGCCCCGCGTGGAGCCAGGAATGCGGACTTCCCAAGCGGGTAGTGGCCAAAGGGTCACCGCGTCTAAAAGCGAAAAAATAAGGAAGATCCCAGCAATCAGACCGATAAACAACACCGTCATGGCATGTCCAATGACGGTATAACAGAGCCGGTTTGATGGGTGATGCAGGTTGCTCATGATGGGCCTCGGTTGCTAAAGAACGTGTCTGTTAAGGGGCAGACAAGTGCTGGCTTGTCTGGGAATCTAGGTGCTCTGCTTGGCCGCCGGCCAGCACATAGTCTCGCCAAGCAACCGCCACGGGGTTTTGTTGTTCATTGCAGATCGGATGCGTTCGGGGATGATACTGTCTTGAAAAGACCGGCAGCGCACTGCGCGCAAGATCCCAGGCAAAGCCAAAGAAAAATCGCCAGCCTGTAACGGCTTTTCGGACTGAATGGTAATAGCCTTCGCGGTTCATCATGTGCCGGTAGGCCTTAAAGGTTTGCCAGCTGATGTGGAGAAAGGCGTGAACAATCATGAGCCTGCGATACCACTGATCATCTGGATACAGGGCTCGATAAAAATCAAAAGCGACGGCGCCATGCTCAACTTCTTCAACCTGATGCCAGACCCAGAGGGCTCGAAGATCAGGGTCGGCGTCGCCCATAAGTTCTTCATAGCGATCCAGAATAATCATGCCGCCTAAAAAAGTGAACGTTTCATAGCCTGCTGTAAACCCAACCTTGAACCGCTTGCTGCGGGCGTCAAATGCGGTTTGAAAGAACGACTCGGCGTCTTGTTCAAGACGACGCAGTTCCGGATACCGCGCGCACAAGACCTGATTCCAACGAACAAAGTTGAAGGCATGATGCGCCTCTTGGCCGATGATGGCTTGCACGTCGATCGCGAGGCTCGGGTCGGTTAATTCGCTGCGGTATTGCCGCATTACCTTGACGAGAAATCGCTCGAAGTAGGGTACATGGATTCCGAGGGCATTAAGGAACATCGAGAATTCAGGGGAGCTTTGACTCCAAACGCAACCGGTCTCAGTTTGATCAAAGTCAAACCGCAGTTGACGAACGACGATGTTATCCATGGGATGCGGTAGTGACATGATAAAGAAGGCCTTGGCATCAACGTTTAAGTTAATCAGAGATTCGTCGCGGGTTAAAGGCTAGCGAGCAGCGCGTTCCCGCGTGTCCGAAAATATCGAAAGCTGATCGAGCTGCCAAAATGGCAAAAAGACCTAGGCCTGGGTTGGGTGAACAGGCCTTGTGAACCTTAAAAGCCCTTTCTCGCCAGGCGCCATAACCCGTCAATGTTATCCGCTAAGGCGTGACTTGATTCGGCATCAGGTGCTGTTGTAACCATTGGTCCTGCTCCCACAGCATATGCAGGATACTCTCTTGAGCCCGATAACCGTGGCTCTCCTTCGGCAAAATGACCAGTCGGGCAGGGGCACCCAGGCCCTTGAGGGCGTTGAAGTAACGCTCGCTTTGCATGGGGTAGGTCCCGGAATTATTGTCGGCTTCGCCGTGAATGAGCAAAAGCGGTGTTTTCATTTTATCCGCATGCATAAAGGGCGACATGTCGTTGTAAACCTCCGGAGCCTCCCAATAGCTGCGCTGTTCGCGCTGAAACCCAAAGGGCGTCAAGGTTCGGTTATAGGCGCCAGAGCGCGCAATGCCGGCTGCGAATAAATTAGAGTGGCTGAGCAAGTTGGCCACCATGAAGGCGCCATAGGAATGCCCGCCAACGGCAACCCTTGTGGGGTCGATGATGCCGCGTTGATCGAGGGCCTTGATGGCAGCGGCGGCATTAGCCACCAACTGCCGGCGGAAACTGTCATTCGGTTCGGCATCGCCTTCGCCCACAATCGGAAAGGCCGCATCATCGAGCACCGCAAAACCCTGGGTCACCCAAAAAATGGGGCTGCCGTAGTAGGGGTAGGTGAAGGCATTGGGGTTGCTGGTCGTTTGGCCTGCACTCTGTGCGTCTTTGTATTCAACTGGGTAGGCCCAAAGCAGTAGCGGGAGCCGCGCGCCTGAGCCAGCCTGATAGCTCTCGGGTAGGTACAGGGTGCCCGAAAGACTTAACCCATCGTCTCGCTCGTAGGTCATCAGCGTCTTCTGAGTGTTGGCCAGCGCAGCATACGGGTTCTCAAAATCCGTGACTTGGGTCAGAGAAGGCGAGCGCATATTTCTGAGATAGTAGTTGGGATAGGTGTTGGGTGACTCGATACTCACGAGCAAAGTACCCGTTACCAGATCAATCGCGCTCAAGAGCCGCTCAACCCGATCGGTATAGGCGGACTGGTACAGCCGCTGGGTTGTGCCAAGCCGGAGGTTAATCGTGTCGACGAAGGGGAACTGACCCGCATCGGAGAACCCCTCGCCAAGCAAATAACCCCGGCCGTCCTCCAGCGCTAATACCGATTGATTGAGTGCATTACGCGTCGTTGCGAACTGACCAGGATCACTGTACTCATCCTGAAGATTGCGATCGAATAGGGTCACAACGCCCGTGCCAGGATCCGAGGGATTAAACGCGTAGCTTTTGGTGTTGCGATTGTCATACCAGATGTCATCAACCACGGCCATCGTTTCGTCGCCCCAATGAACTTGTCGCAGTCTGTTTTGCGTCTTGATGAGTGATCTGGGTTGATCGGTAAAGGGCGCCTTGAGTTCGAGGAGTTCATCGCGATAAGGGACTGCTTGTTTTGGGTCGCCGCCGTCCAGCGCTTGGACCCAAGTGATGGTTGCCGCCTGATCGGCACGCCATTCAAAGCCGCGCTTTTCGTTGGTCGTTGCCATGAATCCCTTAGCGCGCGTCTCTTCAACGGGCCGGTCGATGAGTTGGGTCACCAGTTTGCCGCCATCGGTATGAATGTTGGTCTCAGCGGCAAAGCGGTAATAAGGGACTAAATAAGAAAAAGGGCGTTTTACTTGCGTCACCATGACATATTCGCCATCTGGCGAGACCGCAACGGATGCGTACAGGGCGGCGGGTTGCCAAAGCGTTGCTCGGCCTTTTAAGGGGATTCGATACAACTCAGATCGGGTGAGTTGTTCAAAATTAAACGCATCAGCTGGGCTTTTCAGTAAATCCTGATAGGTGCGGTTCTGAGCTTTTTCACCCTGACTGACCGAGACGGTCGGCCCGGTTGGCACCGAGCGCCCGGCGTCGATGAGTGCCGCTCGAGACTTAGGAACAATTTTGCTCAAAATCGATTGACTGTCGGCGGCCCAGGTAAAGGGCGAGCCTAAGTTTGCATTGAGAAGGTGCTTTGATAGTCGCCGGGCCGTTTCGCTTGCAACGTCTAAAACCCAAAGCTCAACGCCTGTGGGGCTGGTATGGGTGAAGGCAACGGCTTGTTCATCGGGAGACCAGGAAAAATAAGCAAGCTGCGGCTTTTCTGGCAGCCCAGTGACGGGCATCGCCCGCTTTGGATCGCCTGATCCAGATTTCGCCGCATCCCTTGGATTGGCGTCGGTCAGGGCCTGAACTTTAATATCGTGATAGTAACGCACCCGGCTGCCGATATTTTTCTGAGGATTCACCCTGAGCCCGCCCAATCGCAGTTCCGGTTCAGAGAGGGTTGCAATCGGTGGGTAAAGCGACCGAGCCAATAAAAGCATCGCCGTACCATTGCTGTTCACCCGAACACTGGGTGCCAATTGCGCCTTTGCGAGACTTGCTATGCCCTCGACCGGTTCTTGATAGTTGAGACTCGCCGATACCGGGAGCGTGATCAAACACGCTAAGCTGATGAGTAAGTAGTGATTCATAATTTGAGCGGGTTCCGGGGATGTGATTCCGACAGTTTAATTCAAACGGCCTTGTTTCCGGGTAATCTTTTGAGCCAAGACGTGATTGGCTTTAAAGTGGCTGTGGGGCGGTTGCCCGCAGTGGGTTGATCGTGCTTCTTGAAACGAGGCGGGTTTCTTGAGCCGAAATCCGGGGCGCTGGCGCGGCGGCACGACACCCGATCGAAGCGCGTCGCACCAAGAGGGAGGAGCCGGTTTGGCACCGAATACAGGAAATACCGATTACGGGATTGACCACCTTATGCTGGGTGCGTCCGATTTAAGCCTGGGTAAAACGTGGATCGAAAATCAGTTCGAGCTGCCCGCAATGGATGGCGGTCGTCACCCAGGTCAGGGGACGCGGAATGCTTTGCTGGGGCTTGCAGAGGATTGCTATTTGGAAGTGATCGCGCCGGATCCGGCGCAAGTGCTTGCCGGAACCCTAGGCGCGCAACTATTGCGGTATAAAACGCCGCGACTGCGCACCTTTGCCGTGCGCTGTTCTAGCTTTGAGGATCTTGTCCCGCGATTGGCAGGATTCGGGTTTGGCCATAGGATTCTGGAGATGTCCCGAGAGACGGTTGGGGGCGGTGAGTTGTCCTGGCGACTGTTGTTTGTCTCGGACCATCCCTATGGCGCAAGAATGCCGTTTTTCATCGATTGGGGCCAAAGCCCGCATCCGTGCCGAGACCTTGCCGTTGCGGGATCCCTACGTCAGATCACGGTGCAGTTACCGGATCAACTCGCGTCCTTTGAACGGCTGATGCGCCAGCTGGATCTACCCGTCGTGGTTCGCCAGGCCCCCCCGGCGTTGTTGGCAACGGTTGCCGGTAAGCAGGGTTTAATCGACCTGTAGGCGAGGCTGGGGATTGATTCTTATGCCGATAAGGCAGGCGCCCGGCTCGAGAAAATGCTCGTTGAGCAAAGGCTACTTCGATAGTAATCTTTCTCTAGTGCAAGCGTGAGGGGCTTAATCTTTGATAAAGGCAATAATTATGATCCCAAAGATAGGGTTTTTAATCGTTATGATGAGCGGTGTGGGATCGACGCCTGCGCTGGCAGAGCACCATTCCGCTTTCGATAAAATGAAGCAGATGGTGGGTGCTTGGGAAGGGAAATTGACTCGGGTGACGGGAGAAGTGGTTGATACCCGCTCTGAATTCCGCTTGATTTCCGGCGGCAATACGATGGTCGAAACGTTGATCGAAGATGGGGTTGAGATGCTGACGACCTATACCGAGCATGACGGTGATTTGGTCGTGAAGCATTATTGCGCGCTCGGCACAGAGCCAGAATTTCGGGTTGCGTCGGAGTCAGAGGACCAGGTGGCGTTGAAGCTGATTCCAGATTCAGGCTATCACGCCGAGCATCATAGTTTTGTGGCTGCAATGACCTACAATTTGGGCGCAGCGGCTGAAGGCTCGGTCAGTGTCGATTCCATCATCATGAATGCGGGTGCAACCGAGGGTGGTACTGCGGTGATTCGGCGCGTGCAATAGTGTTCGGCGACATAAGCTGCCCGGCTGATTAAACCGTCAAAACCGGCGCCCGTCTTCATTCGGGCGCTGGTTTTTTTATGGGCGTGCCTCGGCTTAGGCGAATAAAGTGGGGGCTGTCTGCATAACCCCGTATAAAAGGAGACGCTGTAATGAAAATTGGGATCTCGGTGAGTTCGTCCTATCCTGATATCGCGCCGAACCTCGCGGTCAATTGGATGGTTGCGCGCACGCGTGCGGCCAACGCGGCGGGCCTAGATCATTTGTTTGTCGGTGATCATCATTCAACGAAAACACCTTACTTTCAAAATAATGTCATGCTGGGGCGGATGCTTGCGGAATGGGGCGACAAACCCTTTGGCGCGCTCTATTTGCTGCCGCTATGGCATCCGGTCTTGCTGGCCGAACAGGTTGGTACGCTCGCGGCACTCGCAAAAGGCCGGTTCATTATGCAGTGCGGTTTGGGCGACGCCCGGCAGGGTGCTGCGCTGGGGGTTGATATGAGCCGGCAGGTCGGTTTGTTTGTGGCCGCGTTAAAGGTGATGCAAGCCCTTTGGCGAGGCGAGACGGTTGATGAATCCACGTACTGGCAGCTTCAGCGCGCGCGAATCTCACCGCTGCCATCAGAGCCGGTTGAAGTTTGGATTGGCGCCTTAGTTGCGCCTGCGATTGCCCGTGCCGCGACCTTAGGCGATGGCTGGCTGGCCGCGCCGTCGTTGACGCCCGCCCAGTCGGCGACGGCTATCCGGCAATATCATGAAGCCTGTGCAGGGGCGTCGAAAGCGATTGGGGCAGCAGCGATTCGGCGAGACATCTTGATCTCTGAAACCAGTCAAGCCGCTAAGCGGGCAGTTGCGCCCTACCTTGCGGCAGGTTACCGCGGTATACCGGAAGACGCGCTGCTGGTTGGCTCTGTTGCTGAGGTCACGGATCGCCTCGGACAACTTCAGCAACAAGGCTATACCGAGGTCATTGTTCGAAACATGAGCGCGGATCAGATGGAGAGTCTGAAAACCATAGAACGTTTGTCAGAGGTAAAGGCCGCGCTACAGCATTAGGCGGGGTTCAGAAAGCGTTGTTGTTTTTAATGACGAATAATGTGGGGGTAGGTCTTATTTCGCCGCATCCACGCACCGCAATAATTCAGCTTGGTAGGTTTTGCCGCGTTCGTTCACCAAATCCAACAGATGTAACGACGTCGGCACGAATGCGATGCTGATTTGCTTTTCAGGATGCCATTGGAAGATCGATCCCCCAAGGCCCATCCAGCCATAAAAGCCTTCTCTGCCCTGATTGAGCGCCTGGTTCATGGCGCCCGGGCCCATATTGTCTTGACTGAAATAAGCCACGCCGCCCTGGGTAAAACTGGTTTGAATGTTCATGTCGCGCGTAATCGGTTCAGCATGCAGAGCCTGCCAAGCCTCGGGTTTGAGTAAGGTTTTGCCTTGGCTGGTGCCGCCCATGGCGAGCGCGGCGCCAATTCGGGCCAGTCCTCGCGCGGAACAATGGGCGTTGGCAGAAGGGGTCTCGCCTTGGATAATCAAGGGATGATTAAAAGCTTGAATGATGGGCAGGTCTTTAAACGCTTCTTTGGGGCGCATGCTGGGTGACAACAACGCTCGCCATGCAAAGTTAAATAAGCGGCCGAGTAGTACCCAGAGATTGTTGTGCGTCTTTCGAGTCTTGGTAAAAGGCCAAGCACTGTACCGTAAGTGTTTGCTGATCGAGACGGGCCGCAACCGAGCAATCCGGGGCAGGTCCTCGTTTGCGACGCCAATATGAAGATCCGCGTTGAACGGGCCGCGAACTTCGGTTTCGAAAAACTCACCGATGGTTCGGCCTTGCGCGTCGGCGCGTCTGAAGATCTCGTTCGCGATCCAGCCGCGACTGAGCGCATGATAATCCCGACTGGCTTCCGCCCCGCCTGCACGATATTGAGTCGGGTGGGCGGCGAGAATGGCGCCGATTTTATTGTCCTTTAGGCGGTCGCGGTGGAGATCTTTGGGGTCTAGTGCTTGGTTCAGTGCCGCAAGGCCTGCTTCGTGCCGCATGACATCGGCGATGGTCTGGCGGGCTTTGCCTTCGGCGGCATATTCTGGCCAATAGTGGATAACCGGGTCCGTCAGATGAAGCCTGCCTTCTGACACGAGCCAGGCCATTGCAATGGATTCAAGGCTCTTGCCGCTACTAAACACGTTGATTAAAGCATCGCCATCGAAAGCGGCTTCATCCGCCGGATGGGCCCAAAGATCAACAACGCATTGATCCTGCACGTAAATACACAATTGCGCTTTGTCTTCGAGGTAGCGGTGCATATTTTGCTCGAATAACGAGCGGAGGGTCTCGAAGCCTTTGGCTGTTGTGCCTTCTACCATAATTTCGGTCATATGAGCCCTTACCTGAATGCCGTGACCAGCAGCGCCAGTCTGCCTGAATCAACGCCAGAATGCGAAGTGTAGCGGGCGACAATGAGCAGGGAATTGAGGCGAAACTGGAGGCTAAGCGTAGGCGGTTTAAAGCGGGTCAAAACGTCGTTATGAAAGCCGTGCTGGTATTCACGGGAGCCGGTGACGGGAGAAAAAACCGCCCGCGGGAACCCTCCCGGGGGCGGTGATGCGGTAGAACTTACTGCGCGGCGGTGTAATACGATTCACACTGCATGGCCCAGCCGTGCTGGTATTCACGGGAGCCTTCAAGGTCTTTTAAGACGGCAGAAAACCAGTCTTGCGTGCGGTCATCCAGCGCGGCGCCCAAAGCGGACGCAGAGGGCGAGCTCAAAGACACCATTACCTGACCGGCGCGTCGGCCCGTATCGGCAACGAAGACCTGGAGGGTTAGATCATGGCCGTGGTCTTTCAGAGCAATCTGGAGATTATCGAGCGCGCCGAGATAGCTGCCGAGATTATCGGTTTTAACGATAATGTTCCAAAAATAACCTTTATCCGATGTGGTGGCGGCCGCTCTAACAATGCGCCAGTTATCCCATTCCCGAATGGTGCGGGCCACTGTGTTCTTGGCGATTTCTTTGACCACGGTTGGGTTGGTATTGTCCGCGGCCCAAGCGGATGCCTGAGAATCCCAAAAGCTCCAAAGGAAGTGATCGCCCATAACCTCTGCGCCGGCCATTGGTGAGCAAAGGCCCATCGCCATGGCGCCATTGGCTTTCGCAATGATTGGCGTGCTGGTTTTAGCCCACTGCGCATAACCTGCGGCATCTTGGGTGTTGAGCGTGATTAAATTCATCACGGGTTCTGCCTGGCCGATTGACGTAAACCCGAGGGTTAAGGCGGCAAGGCCTGCCGTGACACTGGCTTTAAGCTTGAAAGAGAGATTATTCAAAGTCGGTTACTCCTATTAGCGGATGGGTTATATGAGGCTTCTGAGTCAGCCACATTCAGCGCAAGATGTCATTAATGGTTCGATATTGGTCGCATGATAGATTGCCGAAGGCCTCGCTGAAGGCCTCGCTGAAGGCCTCGCCGAAGGCTTCGCCGAGGGCCTCGCGGCCCAGATCGCTGAGGGCAATAAGCTGAGTTCCGTAATCTGAACCGTGAAATTGCTTACAGGGTAGTCGCGGATGCGCCAGGCCAGCCTTGAGAGCGCCAATACATTGCGGGTAACTGGCCTCAATAACGGGCGCCGTGTGGTTGTTTGAACCAACGATTGAGCGGCGATCAACCTTAACTAACGTCTGGTCGCGCTGAAAGCTTTGCAGCGGCCGAGCCTACGGGGCGGGTGAGGCAATACTGTGTATGGCTTGCCGTATTGGCCAAGGCCTTTTAGAGCGCGAAGGGATTCGACCAACGGGGATCCGTGTACACGGCGCTGCCGGTTAGTGTTTTTAAGAATTCAACCAAATCGGCTTTCTGGGTTTCTGAAAAATTTAAACGCTGGAGTCCGCCGCCGGGTCGGCGCAATCGCTGATCGAGACGGTTATTGTCCTCAGGGATTCGGTTGTAATGTTCTATAACCGCCTCCAGCGATTCAAAAGCGCCGTTGTGCATTAACCCGCCATTGAGAACGCCAGCAGGATTGACGAGATCTCGCAGGCTCGGCGAGCGCGTGTTGGTGAGGTCTGTGCCACCGTCGATGGCATTGATCACCCCATTGTTACGGGTGTCCGGGTCAATATCGAATTCGGGGGGGCGGTGGCATCCTGCGCACCCTGCGCCGCCATCGTTCGGCGGGGCCATAAACAAGCGTTTACCCCTGTTTTCCGCCACAGTAAAATTGTCGAAGTCTTGGTTATCGCGATGATTGGCCCTGCCAACATCATAAGGCGCATCGAAGGATTCAATGCTGCGGATAAATTGGGCAAGCGCCGATTGCAATCGAGCCTCTGTAATGGCGCTATCGCCAAAGGCCCGTGTAAACAATGCCGGATATCGATCGATTGCGGTTAGTTTGTCGATAAGGTCAGCCAAGCTTGGGTCGCCGTCAGCGCCGCTAAACCCCATTTCGATATGATCCTGAATGGGTTGGGTGGTCTGTGCTTCTAAAGACGTCGCGCGTTCATCCCAAAAAAATCGCCTTTCATCACTGAAGCGGCTGTTAATGAGCCGCATGGAATGCCGGCTGGTTGTGCCATTGATCCCGAAGCTTGCGATGTTCTGATCACTAAAAGCATTAGCCTGTTGATGGCAGGCGCTACAGCTCACGCTGTCGGTTCTGGACAAGCTAGGGTCGTAAAACAATACGCGGCCTAAGGTTGCGCCCGCATCGGTTATGGGGTTGTTGGCGTCGGTATTGTCTTTCGTAATGTAACTTGGACGGGCCTGGTCAGCGTATTTTTCAAGTCTTTCAAGACTAATGTTGAGCTCACTTTCAATGTGCCCAAGAATGTGATTACTGGTTCTGCGATTCGCTTTGTCGCCGAGCGCGCCTTGGGTCAGCGCCTCGCCCGTAAAGCCGAAAAGCAATCGTAAAAGCAGCAGGCCATCTGTTAGAGGTTGATGCAGGCCGTCACCATCGAGGTCAAACCGGTCCGGGCGATCATTAATGTGAGCTTGAATCATTTCTGCCGTCGTATTGGTTGCATCCGCCCCAAGCGCGCCCTCGGTTAGTGCGGTACCCGTGAAACCAAAGAAATGTCTGAGAACCAGAAGGCCATCAGTGAGCGGGGCCACAACACCGTCGTTGTCGACATCAAAGTCCGAGCTCCAGGCGGTCGAGGCATTCAGTAGCATCAGGAGAAGTAATAGGCGGCAGTGCATGATGTTTGAGCCTTAATACAGCCGTTGGTGGTGGCTTGGTGACAGTTGATTTGGATGATGTGAATCAGCTTACCAGCGGCAAGCTGAATCAAACCTAAACATTGCACGGCGATCCGGCATGCCGTCAACCTCCGCTGGGGTGTTGCGCGCAGGTTAAATTATTGCGTCATGACCGTGCGGCTTAAAAGAAGCGCGGCGTTGCTTCGATTTTGAGGGCGATCGTTAAGCGCCCAAGAACGAATGTTTAAAGACTCGGCCGCCCGTTTTTTGGCGTTTGTGCGCGCTTGGCGCCGGTAGGGCGCTTTAGTTAGTAACGGGCTGAAGACCTAAAGCCTGCAGTGCGCTCGCAACCTCGGTGGCACGCGGCTGCATGTCATCAAAAATATGGGCGTGGGTTGGGATATAGAACAAGTCCAGGTCCATGCCGTTTAAAGCAATCTCGGCACAACGCGCTGGCGTGATGAGGCCGAGTTCTGGCGGCGCCTGCTCCGGGTCAGGCAAACCCTTGGCAATCAAAGGGGTATAAACAGCGCCGGGCATCAAAACATGCAGATCCAAGGGGCCTTCGGCCTGTTCAATCCGAAACCACTCCATCGCGATCAGTAAAGCATGCTTGCTTGCGGCATAGAGGGCGAGCCGGCTTTTGCGGACCGCATTTGGCACGCTCAGGGAATTTTCGGATGCGGTGACGATAAAACGCCCGCGCGCACCGGCTGATGCCAGACGCGCACTGTAGGCGCCGCCCAGCTTGAGTCCGGCAAAAAGATTGATTTCAAAAAGCTTTTCGATGCGCTGATCAGAAAAATCGGTCGTCGCGAGTTTACCCGCAAAGCCGATGCCGGCGTTCGAGCAGACGAGGTCCATGCGACCCATTTCCGTATAGACATCATCAATCAGTTGCTCGGCGACATTGGGGTCGGCGAGGTCGCAGGTGATTGCTTTTGCTTTGTTACCGGTTGCCACAACCGTTTGCTGAAGACCGTCTGCATTGATGTCGGCGCAGACGACCTGTGCGCCTCTGGCTGTGAAGGCCTGGACTAAGGCCGCGCCAATGCCGGAGGCTGCGCCGGTAACCAGCACCACCTTGTTGTTGTAATCGATCATGCTGAAGCGCCTTGCATTGAACTGGGTTGTTGGTTGCATGAGATAAGTTTACGACAAGGCAGGCTAGATGGCACAGGATGACGTGATGTGCAGAAACAGGCCTATTTAAAAAGGCAATCGTGTTCGCCAAATGCGGCCGCATTTGATTTATCCAAAGGTTACAGGCCGGTGCCCGGCTTTAGTCTTAATCGCAGGGCGGTCTAAGCATACAGCGTGAACCCTGGTGCAGCCAAGGCAAGCGCCAACGGGCAGACTTTGCTATGGTCGGCAAACGAGAGGAGGAGGGACTATGACATTAAGTGTGCAGGGATATTGTGACGAGCGATTTGCAGGGGTTAAAACAGTGTTTGAGACATTGCTTAGCGAGGGTGCTGACTTGGGCGCCTCGTTCTCAGCAACCTGGCAGGGTGAGACGGTCGTCGATCTGTGGGGCGGCTACTTGGACGAGAACAAGACGAGGCCCTGGCAAGAAGACTCCATCGTCAATGTGTATTCGACGACGAAAACGATGTCTTTTTTGTGTGCTTTGCTGCTCGCTGATCGCGGCGAATTGGATTTTGATGCGCCGGTCGCTCGGTACTGGCCGGAGTTTGCCGCCGCGGGTAAGGGCGGTGTGTTGGTTTGGCACTTGATGAATCATGCCGCCGGGTTATCGGGGATGGATGAGCGCGTGCAGGGCGATGAGCTCTACGATTGGGAACGGGTCACCCAATTGCTTGCGCAGCAAGCGCCTTGGTGGACTCCGGGAAGTGCCAGTGGCTATCACGCCCTAACCCAGGGCTACTTGATCGGCGAAGTGGTCCGACGCATTACAGGCCAAAGTTTGGGGCGGTTTTTTGCCGAGCAGATCGCGGGGCCCTTAAACGCCGACTTTTTGATTGGCGTGCCGGATTCGGAATTTCACCGCATCGGGAATTTAATCCCGCCACCGGATGGGGCGGTTTTAGGCCAAGGCGCGGTCAAAGATTCGATCCCCTACAGAACCTATTCAAGCCCAAGAACCTCCGCGCTAGACAGTCATACCGATGGTTGGCGACGCGCCGAGATCCCGGCAGCGAATGGTCATAGCAATGCCAGGGCCGTTGCAAAGATTCATTCAGCGCTGGCCAATGGTGGCCGAGTTGGGGATGTTCAGCTCTTATCGCCAGAGATTTGTCGATCGGTCATGCAAACGCGAATCGAAGGCATGGACCTCGTTTTCGGCGGGCCGATGGCCTTTGGTCTTGGCTTTGGCTTGCACCCGGTCAAAGCCGATCGACGTAATTTGTGTTTTTGGGGCGGTTGGGGCGGCTCCAGAGCCATCATCGATCAGGACAACGCATTAAGTTTCGCCTATGTCATGAACAAGATGGCGGATGGTCTTCTGGGCGATGCCCGTGGCGATCAGCTTGCTCGAGCAACTTTCATGAGCCTTGCGGCCGTGAGCCAGTAGGCCGGTATTTTGAAAAGCTCAAAAAGGGTTTAGAGGGCGCCTCACACTAACCCAATTGCGCCTGCCGGGTTTTGTTGCGACTATCTAGAAAGAACGATAAAGAAGGTTTGGCCATGGCAACACCCGTTATTTTGGATACGGATATCGGTTTTGATGTCGACGATGTTTGGGCGTTGGTCTTTTTGCTGCAATGCCCCGAGCTGGATGTGAAGCTGATTACCACAACGACCGGCGACACGTGGTATCGCGCAGCGATCGTTGCTAAGTTGTTGACGATCGCGGGCCGCACGGATATTCCGATCGGCATTGGTATCCCGTTGGATTACAGCGCGCCGACGCATGAAGCGTGGTTAGGCGATTTTCAGCTTTCCGAGTATGCAGGCGTCGTGATTGAGGACGGCATTGGCGCTTTGTGCAAGACCATCCACGACAGTCATGAGCCGGTCAGCCTGATCGGCATTGGTCCGCTGCCAAATATTGCAGCGGCGTTATCTCGGAGCCCGAATATTACGGGTAATGCGCGCTTTATTGGGATGCATGGCAGCTTGCGTCGGGGGTATTTGGGCGCGCCAAAGCCAATGCGAGAATATAACGTCAAGCAGCATACGCTGTCGGCTCGCGCCGTGTTTCAAGCGCCCTGGGAAAAAATCATTACGCCGCTGGATACCTGCGGCATCATTGCGTTGACCGGCGAGCGATTTCAACAGGTCAAGCAGAGCCAAAACGCGCTCACCCAGGCGGCGCTGGAGAATCACTTTGGTTGGGCCGAGGCCGTGCGGGATTGGCCCTTGCTGCAGCAATTGGATATGCGCCAGCAAAGCTCAATTTTGTACGATGCGGTTGCTGTTTATTTGGCGTTTTCAGATGCGTTCCTGGAAATGGAATCGTTACCGATCGTCGTCACAAGCGATGGGAAAACACTGATCGACCCAGCTGGAAAACTGGTTTCCTGCGCCACCGAGTGGCGCGACCAAGAGGCGTTTCTAGACTTGCTGGTGGCGCGCCTACTGTGACGGAGATGGACGTGATGAACCAGGCAACAACCCCAGGGCCCGATCGACCGAATGTCGTTGTGCTTTTCCCGGATCAGTTGCGCGCGTTATCGCTCCCCTTGTATGGCGAACAGCAAATTCAAACCCCGAACATCGACCGGCTGGCGTCCGAGGGTTTGGTGCTGGATAACGCTATCTCTAATTGCCCTGTCTGTACCCCGGCCAGAGCCATGCTGGTGACGGGGCGCTATCCGCAAACGACCGGTCACCTGATTAATACCACCCGCACCCGGCACTCAGAGCTCTCAATTGGCGATGCTTTTGGTCATGCGGGTTACAAAACGGCGTGGGTAGGGAAGTGGCACTTGCACACGGGAACTTGGCCTGCAATCGATCGCATGCCGCAACATCCGGACTGGGTGCCTGAAGGGCGGGATCGACTGGGGTTCGACTATTGGCGCGCCTACAATCAGCACATGGTCTATTTCGATGGCTTCGTGCACAAAGATGACTGGAACTATGAGCGTTGGGACGGTTATGAAACCAATGGGTTGCTGAATTATGCTTTTGAATTTATGGACGGTGCTGGGGATGATCCCTTTTTGTTGTTCCTGTCGCCCCATCCCCCGCACTACACGCCGTTTCAATTCGCACCCGAAGACTGTTATGCGCGGCTGCCGGAGCATTTGGTGATGCCGGACAATGTGCCAAAACACTTGGAAGCGGCCGCTAAAGACATGTATCGACACTATTTGGCAATGATCCTCGCGGTGGATGACATGCTGGGTCGATTGCTGGATTACTTGGATGAGAAGGGCTTGGCCGACAATACCATTGTGTTGTTCGCATCCGATCATGGCACCCAGGGCGGATCCCAAGGCGTTAATCCATGGTCAAAGAAGAACCCGTACGAAAGCTCCATCCGCATTCCTGCGATTGTTCGCTATCCGGGTGTAATTCAACCAGGCCGAAGCCAGCGCATGACGAGTATGGTGGATTTTTTCCCAACGCTTTGTGGGTTGGCGGGTTTGCCGGTGCCGAGGAGTATTGAAGGCGAGAATCTAGCCGGGAAGTGGCAGGAAACGTCCGAAGCGCACAATGCCTTTATCATGAATTTTTCGAAATGGTTTGATTGGTTTCAAGATGGCGCCGAGTGGCGCGGAATCCGCACTGAGCAGTTTAGCTACGCTGTTTGGTTGAATGGTCGCGTCGAGCTGTTTGACCTGTACGCGGATCCGTTACAAATGCGCAATCTTGCGGGCGTCGGACACCCGGATGAAGCCCGGCTTGAAGCCATGCTGCGCGCCCAGCAGGCGCAGCGGGCAGATCAACTGGTGCCCTGTACCGATTGGAAGCATTGGTTGGATTCTCAGCGGCGGGTGATTCGCAATGCCCATGGGCCGCTCAGTCACCCAGAATCGGAGCCGGATTGGTCCTTGTTGCGTTAGCCAGGCCCGCCAGCAATCTTGAAAAAACGGATAACAAATTAGGTCTAACGAATGCCTTCAAACTTTCCAATCGTTCTCCCGCCAGGGGTTGTTAATGCCTTTCGAGCCCAAGGCTTTGTGGTAACACCCGATGTGCTCAGCACAGAGGATGTCGCGCAGTATGGCGCCGCGATCGATCAAGCTGTGGCGGCGCGCACGGCCAGCGACACCCGATCGATTTCTGATAAATCAACCTATGAGCAGTCTTTTTTGCAGTGCATGCGCCTGTGCGAGACCGATCCAGGGGTTGTTGATCTGACCTTTCATGAGGGCCTTGCTGGGATTGCCGCGCAGTTATTGGGTGTGCCCAGCGTGAATCTCTGGCAAGACCAAGCGCTCTATAAGGAACCGGGCGGTCGAGAAACGACGGCGCATCAGGATCAACCATTTTGGCCGATTGGGAAGGCGCCCTTAATCAGTGCTTGGATCCCGTTGAACGCGGTGGATGAAGGCAACGGCGCGATGGCCTATGTGCCCGGCTCACATTTGGCGGGTCCGTTGAAAGTGGTGGATATCACCCATACTTCGAAGCCCTACGATATCTTAAATGACCCGGCTTTAAAGGGCGAATCCTTGCAAGTGGTGCCGGTTAATCCTGGCAGTGTGATCTGGCATCATGGGTTCACGGTGCACGCAGCTGGGGCCAATCGCTCGGATTCAGTAAGGCGCGCCTTTACCGTGGTGTATTTAAGTGCGGACGCGATTCGGACCAAAGCTTGGCCTGCGTTTCCCCTAGATCGCGCAAGGGTTGGTGTGGGGGACCGCATTGAGGGTGAGGGGTTGCCCAGATTATGGCCACCGCTAGCGACTCGGCCTGCGCCGCCGGTGCAAAAGGGGGCTGTGACGGGGCCGCAAGGAATGTGATTCATCGGATGGGTTCAGGACCAGGTTCTGATGGTTGCCCGAATCAGGGCGCTCTAAGGTTTTTTTAAAAAGAATTAAAGGTACGGGAGGCACGATGCTGATCAGAAAAATGGCGGCCCCATTGGGGGCAATTGTCGAAGACATCGATGTTCGGGACATTACCCCTCAGGCGCTGGAAACCCTGCGCGCTGAATTTCTTGCACATCACGTGTTGGTGTTTCCCGGCCAAACCCTGACCCCAGAAGATCAGATCGCGTTTGCGGAACATTGGGGCCGCCTGATGCCTTTTCCGTACGGCGCGCTCCCGGATTACCCCAATATCATTCCTTTAAAAAATCGGGGTAAAACCAAAGATGTAAATCAGCATTGGCATTCGGATATGACCTACAGTCCGACGCCGCCAAAGTTGACCATGCTGTATGCACTCGATGCGCCAGAATTTGGCGGTGAGACGGCGTTTTCAAACCAAGTCCTGGCGTATCAGGCGCTGGGTCCGGGCCTCACCCGCCTAGTGGACTCTCTTCAAGCGCTGCATTCGGCCAAGGACTTGGCGCGGTTATATGGGCAGAATCCTGATGAGGCTTCTGAGGCGCGCCATCCGGTTGCCCGCACGCATGAAGAAACGGGGGACAAAGCGCTGTATGTCTGCGCCGCTTTTACCCAGCACTTCGAGGATTGGAGTCGGGCAGAAAGCAAGGCTCTTTTGGGATACTTGTATGAGCATTCTGTGCGGCCAGAGTTTCAGGCGCGGCATCAATGGCGGCAGGGGGATCTTGTGATGTGGGACAACCGCTGCTTGCTACATTACGCGGTTCATGACCATGGGGATGAGCCGCGGCTGCTGCACCGGCTACAGGTACAGGGGGTGGCGCCCCAGTAAGATTGCCTTGGCTTAGTGTCCTGATTCCGGTCTTGCCGCAGTGGTGCAAAGTGCTCACAAGCCAAAGCAACCCGCAGTGTTAGGGTGAGTCCTTCAAGGCGTTATTGGGCTGGCCGTCAGTCCCGACAGGCTAGTTCAGCTTATTGAGGGGAACTGCTTGTTGATTAGACGTATCGCTTTGCAGCGGCTCCGGTTTTGCGCCGCCAAATAACGCGCCAATCTTTTTAAAGAGATATCGGATTGCTCGCCAAAGTTTTGGCAACAACCAAATCAGTAACAGTACAAATATCACCAAGCACCCGACAAAGACCCAGGGGTGATTCAGCATCAACCAAACCCCGCCGAAAACGCCAATGTCTTCTGTGATCGACGCCGCCCAATTACTAAAGGGTTCTGGACTGGTGTTAATCAGCGCCCGCCCGCCGGCTTTGGCAGCATGGGTTGACGCGGCCAGTCCGCCACCCGCCAAGCCTGCCAGCGCTTCCATCACGGGACCCTGATCGCCGACGATGCCGGAGGCGAGCAGTGCGCCCGCGGGAAGCCGGATAAACGTATGCAACGCGTCCCAGCCGGAATCAACCCCCGGGATTTTGTCGGCACAGAATTCAACGAGATACATCGCCCCTGCGGCAGCAATGACAAAAGGGTTTTCAACCACTTCAAGGCCGGTGGGTAAATCTGCGTAGCCCGTCGTGCCAGCCAGTCCAAGCGCTAAGACGGCTGCGTAGAGATTAATGCCGCTGGCCCAGCCGACGCCCAGTGTTAGCGCGATCAAGGTTGAAAGTGAATCGAGTTCCATAAATCAATCCAAGAGTGGTTCGGCTGGTTTAAATCCCTTAAACGGAATTGTAAACGGGTAGCGCCTGCGGCGAAATAAGCCTGCGGCGAAAGAAGCTTGCGGCGATAGCAGTCTGCGGCGAAAGAAGCCGGTCGCGATAGAAATTCTGCTTTGATAGGGCGCCGTGTTAATAGATGCCCCCTTTGATGAAAACCGGCATTGATCTAAGCCGGTGGCGCCCTTGGCGCTTGCGTTGTAAATGATCAATGGACCCTACCCAGCTGGGTCGCTGTTCACATCCAAAGTTGTTTTTCTGGGTCCTGGAAAGAACTGATTGGTTTGCAACTGGTAGGCTTTGTATCCGGGCCGCTTTTGGAGGGAATAATACTCGGACGGCACCGCGCCCGTGTAACTGACTAGGGTGGCAAACAAGCCGTATGACACCATGAGCAGGCCAACGCCCAGCAAGACCCAAATGATCAACGACTCTGCAGAATACAAAGCGAGCCAAGAGGGAATGGCAGCGATCACGAGGCTGTTCCAGACCATCCACTCGGCAAAATAGTTGGGATGCCGGGTATAACGCCACAAGCCGACGTTGCACACCATTCGGGGTTTATTGGCTTTTTTCATGGCGACTAAGAACGCGAGTTTTTGGCGATCGGCGAGGGTTTCTAGGCAAAATGCCGCAAGCCATAGGCAAAGCCCGAGGATTTCGAAATAAGAGATTGAGGGGCTGGGATTCATCGCCATGATGAACGCTGGCAGCGCGATAAAGGATGCATTAAAAACCCCTTGGCTGAGGACCTCGATCTGCGCCCGCAGCCGGGTGTTCGTGATGCCGATGTTCTGCCAATGGATTCGTTGGTACTGATATCGAGGCAGTTCGGTGTCAAGCCATCCCTTGCGGAGGCCATGCAGTGCCCCAAGCCCCATTCGACCGCCGATCAAGAGGTACACCAAGCTCACGATGAGGGTTCTCAACCAGTAGCCGTCTTGCAATAGCGCGAGCGTTAACACGCCGATGAGGAGTACGCCCAAGGGCCAACCAATATCCACGTAAGACATGCGCCCCGTGCGCCAAACCGGAATGCACACCACCGCGATAAACAAGGCCAGTTGCACTAGGCCGTTAATCAAACCAATGGTGGCCAAGGTGCTACTGCTGATCAGGACGATAAACCCGGCGACATAGGGCCAGATGGAAAAGGGGATAATGTATTGCACAGAATTTGCCTCATTGGGCCGGCACTCAGAAACGACCGTGCGCTCGGCTGAAGGTTAAGGATAGCAGCGGGGCCTTGGGTTTGTCCTGATCGGATAACGGCGGTCAGCGGCAAGGACTTTAAGGACTGTATGCTTTTGGTCAAAACGACTCGCGTAATTGGTGTCTCCATACGCTCAGGGCGACTGATGATTATGGGGTGAATTTAAAACTTTTAACCAGACACCTAGAGGCGAGCGTGTGGTCTTTACGGGCAGTTTCGGGGACCATAGATACCGCGATGCCGTATTGGGGGTATCGACTCAAACTTCCAGAGATCAACTGCTCAAATCGCATTTGTGAAAAACGGCCATACTCTGTAAGTTTTTCCAAGCGATTCAATACCGTGGATAGACAAGCCGATTTTGAGCATTATTTAGGCCTTGCAATGAGCGGTTGTTTATCGGGTGCCCGTTTAACAATTGCTAGGGAGAATAAATGACCTGTTTATCACGTCCTTTTTTAAAACTGCTATTAATGACCACTGTATTGATGGCGTCATTTAGCACGGTTGCCGGGGAGACTCTGATCACCAATGCGGTGATTGTGGACGGCACGGGTGGGTCATCGGTCATCGGTAGCGTGCGGATTGCGGGTGATCGGATCGTGGCGGTGGGCGCGCTTACGCCCCGTGAGGCCGATACCGTCATTGATGCTGGCGGTTTGGTCCTGGCGCCCGGGTTTATTGACACCCACAGTCATGCCGATGAGCGGATCTTGTCACAACGCGATGCCGGGCCCAAGATTACCCAGGGCATCACCACTGTTGTGGTGGGGCAGGACGGCAGCTCGCCATACCCCTTGGCAACGTTCTTTGCGGCGCTTGAGGAAACCCCCGCAACCGTTAATGTCGCAGCCTACGCGGGGCACAACACGCTGCGCTCAATCGTTCTGAAAGAGGACTTCAAACGAACTGCCAATCCCGGTCAGATGCAAGTCTTATCGGGTCTGCTGCGTGAAGAGCTGGATGCGGGGGCTTTGGGTTTGTCGACCGGGCTTGAATACGAGCCTGGAATATACAGTTCGAGCGCTGAGGTGTTAGCGCTGGCAAAACAAACGGCAGCGCAAGGTGGACGCTACATGAGTCATCTTCGGAGTGAGGATCGTTGGCTGCAGGAGAGTATTGAGGAGATTATCGAGATCGGGCGCGTGACGGGGATGCCCGTTAAAATTTCCCATATTAAGCTCGCAATGAAAGGGCTGTGGGGAACCGCGCCTAATATCCTTCAGATACTGGAAGCTGCGCGGGCTGAGGGCGTTGATATTACGGCCGATATATATCCCTATATTTTCTGGCAGGCCAATATGATGGTGCTTCTGCCTGAGCGCGATCCGCTTGATCAAGAAGCGATTGATTTTGTGATGCAGGAACTCGCGCCGCCAGCCGGGATAATTTTCACCCACTTTCCGTCACAGCCTGAATACGTCGGAAAAACGTTGGTTGAGATCGCAAAATTGCGAGGAGAAACCCCGGCAGAGGCCTTTTCAAAGCTGGCGCAGTTATCGATAGGCTATGAGGTTGAAACAGGGCAGCCGGGCGACATGATCATTGGCACCAGTATGAATGAGCAGGATTTACAAGCGCTCATGGTTTGGCCGCATGCCAATATCTGTACCGATGGTGGCCTGCAGGACCGGCATCCGCGAGGCGCGGGCAGCTTTCCCCGAGTCCTGGGCCGCTATGTAAGAGACTTGCAATTGATGCGCCTTGAAGAGGGCATCCACAAGATGACCGGCCTGCCCGCCAAACAGTTGGGCTTCATTAACCGCGGACTAATCAAACCGGGCTATCAGGCAGATTTGGTTCTGTTAGATCCCAAAACGGTGGCAGACCGGGCAACGACCGCTGAGCCTTTTCTATCATCCAGTGGTATCACAGCTGTTTGGGTGAATGGTGAGGCAGTCTTGCACAAGGGGGCCTTTGTCGGCGCCTATCCTGGACAAGTAATACGTCGGGCGGCCGCACCCTAGCTTTGGGCTCTGCAGGCCCCGTATATTCTGAAGCGTTCCGAAAAAACAATGACTGAGGCAACACTAGGTTTATAGACGTTTCGCTTGGTGAATGGGAGCCAAGCAGTCCGAAACGGTTGCAGCGCTCCAAAGATGAGACAGGAGCGTAAGACACGCTCTATCGGCATTAAGGGCCAGCAGGTACTTGCAGTGAAGGGTGCTGGTACAGAGCAGTTTCAGCAGTTAATAAAGAAGCGCTTGGCGAGATTTTTTCATGGTCGAGTAGGCGCGACTGACCATTTATCGTTGGGAGTTTGCATTGCCTGCTGCCACGGCATTGATGGGCGCATCCGTATGGTTAGTGCGCCGGATTATTTGCTGCTGGACGCGACGCATGCCCCTCGAGACGCAACCCGCCAGGCCCTCGATGATCGTCGGCTTTTTAGGCGATAGTTCTGAGGTGCACGGTCAACTTACCGCGCTATCAAATTGTCTCGGCGCGCCGCCCCCGGCAAAGTCAGGGTAGCGACTCGGGGACATCGAACGTCAGATGACAGACCCTTCTCGTTGAATCGCAACCCAGGCTTCGATTGTTTTTCCAACCTTGATCGGACGCACTCGCCAAAACATGATGAAGGGCGTGCCGTCCTTTTTGTAATTGATTGCCTTTCCTTCGAAGGGTCTGCCGGTTTTCAAGGCTAGCGACAACCGTTCGATGACCTTCTTATCGGTACCCACGCCTTGTAGAATCCTCGGTGTTTTACCGATGACGTCGGAGGGTTCATGACCCGTTAGTTTTTTGAAAGCCTTATTGGCATAGATGATTTTACCTTTCACTGTCGCGTCTGTGACAAGAATGGAGTCAAAGCTGTTTTCTGCGAGCACCTTCAGTAGCGCCATGCTGGTTTTGGGGTTACCAATGGAGGACTCGATTGATGATGCCATTTTTAGACTGCTTTTATGATGATAAGAACTGTTACTCGTTGAGGACCTGCTTTTAGATCAGTCTTGAAATCCCAACCGCTGCGTAACCCCCCCACAAGCACTCGCTGAATGAAGCTTGAGGCTGGCGGTCGTTAGGAAATGTAGTCAATCAAGAAAGTTGTTTTGCGGCGTTTTAAAGTCTGTTGCTGTTGCTGAGACAGCGGGCAGAGACGCCTCTTAGGCCATTGCGCGCTGCTAATGGAAAATGGTTTTGATAGCGATTAGGTGGTCACGATTTTCCAAGAATCTTTCAGAGGTATTATAAAGGGGTAAGAGCTTCCCCAGGGTGCCCGAACCGCTCGCTGTTTGGGAATATCATTCTCGTTATCACAATAGAGAATGTTTGATCTTGAAGGCGCGTAGTCATCTCCTTATGATGGCGCCCCGATGCACGTCAACTCCGATGTGCAAGAACGTTCATCAGGTTTTAAGTCGCTAAATGAAGATCTACCTCAGTGTTTTTTTCACCTTGCTTGTTACCGCCGCGCTCGGCGCAAATGCAGCCTATGAACCCGTCGTTGCAACGGCGGTCCCCAACGCCGCAACACAAAGGATGCTTCTAGATCGTCATAATGATCCGAGCTTTGGCGGCAAGACTAATCAGGGGTTTGCAGCCACCACATTGCTCACGAAAGAGGATGTTGAGCGATACCGGGCTAATATGGCGAGCATCCAAAGTGTGTTTGGTGCTTATCAGAACTGGAACGCGGTGGTCTTCGATCCAGATGGGACAGATCAAGAGAACGAGGCGGTATTTGCCGTCTTGACGGATATCGGATATCGCAAAGAAGACGAAGATATTCAGGCAAATGGTTGGACAACGGCTAAGGCAAGGGCGTTTAGCAGCTGTTTGACCGGGAGTGCGCCTAACGGCGGCGTTTTAACTGCGGGGGCTAACTATGTCGAACATAGTCTCTGCATTTTATGGTTGAGTCAGTTTACCGAAGAACAAGATTACTTTGAGCAGTTCCCTGCTTTGCCTGAGGGTCAGTTTTATCACCGCTGGTTAATCGACTTTGGCTTATTGGATAGTCTTTACCATGAGTATTTTCATCACTATCAGAAAGCCCATACGCTAGATCGCGTGTTTGGCTTTGATAATGCCGACTTTAACCATCCCGAACAGAATGCCTACCTCCCTTGGTGGTGGATCGAGGGCGCAGGGCAGTTTGGTTCTTGGTTTGCTCGCGATTATTGGAAATCGATTGATCATCTCCGTTATCTAAACCCTGATGATCCTACCTATGCGGGTTATTGGGAATCTGTTGACTGGCGCACGCCTGCGCCGAATGCGGGCGAAAAATACAACAGCCTTGATGATCATATTACATGGTCGATTGATCAATTAAATTCGACGTTCTTTTTTGCCGCATCCCAAGTCCAAAATACGCCGAACAAAATCGGTGGTGTTCTCAATGCAGGCGTTAATGACGAGAATTGCGAAGGTTGGATGGCCGGGCCGTCCGACGGCTGGTATCAAGGGGACCCTAGGCGAGGTCAAGGCTTTGAAAGCAACTGCCCGAGTATTATTTTTGCCGCCGGCACACAATTCATAGCCTATAAGAGTTCATGGCAGGTAGCCCTAAGGGACATACCCGCTGACTACTATGAGCTCGGTTTCTGGGGCGCTATTGAGAAACATCTTGGTTTAACCGAGCTTGAATTTTACGCGGAATTTAATGCGCTACTCAGATCCGTGGATGCAAGTACGATTTCTAAGAACTATGCGCCACCCGGCTGGAAAATTCCGGACGCAGATATTGCGGATGTGGTCGATTTTCCCGGCATCCGTTACTACGGAAAAAAGACAGTGGCACCCTCAAATCCGGGTATGACCACTTTTAGTTTTGACGTAGATGAAAGCCTGGATGCAGAACCTTTAATCGATGGCCTATTGGTTATCCGTCATCTATTTGGCTTTAGCGGTGACGCACTAATCTCTGGCGCTGTCTCTGGTGACGCTGGCAGAGGCGACTCAGGGGCCATTGCAGGCTATCTAACGGATGCTGGTTTAGAGCTGGACATCGATGGGGATGGCGAGTCTAAGCCCCTTACAGATGGTCTGTTGCTGATACGTTACTTGTTTGGGTTCTCGGGTGATTCGTTGATCTCTGGAGCGATTGGAAGTGGTGCTGAACGGGATACAGCAGAAGAGGTTGAGGCTTATATTCAGGAACGTGTGCCTGCTCAGTAAGTCAAGGTTGCGTCGAAGTTAAAGGCGGAATGCAGTCCCAGAGGCTGCATTTTCTTTTTCCAAATACCAACTTTTTTCCAAAATCACCCTTTAATGTGCCTTCACACCTAAAACTAATAATTAATCGATGCTGATAGCCCCCTGGTTGCTGTTGGGGGTGGGGCTGTGTGGATTGGTTGGTTTCGTTGGTGTTGGGTGTGGCTAGAACGAGACGGCTGGCAACTAAGGCGGTCACTAAATTTTATTTCGGCAGCCTGATAATTATTAAGTCTATGAATTCAATATAAATTTATTGTAATAATGGCGGAGAGAGACCAATAAACTACGCAGGGAAGCTGTCCTCCTCCTACGGTGCTATAGGCGGAAGGGCACGCAATCAAGAGCGTAGCTTGGCTTCTGCCCAGGTCTTTACGCCTCTAGCATGCCATCATTC
>Ga0209374_1000925_pt1 | contig 30679 bp, 27 predicted proteins | sample SaaInlLV_DNA_10m_FD_184683 | JGI IMG/M metagenome (GOLD analysis project Ga0209374, IMG submission 184683) | Marine microbial communities from expanding oxygen minimum zones in the Saanich Inlet - SI075_LV_DNA_10m (SPAdes) (version 2) | ecosystem: Environmental > Aquatic > Marine > Unclassified ... | reverse complement strand
ATGCTGTGACGAGGCGGATGGCTCAGTCTGCCTGAATCAAAGAATGAATGCGAAGTTTATAAGTCGGTCATGGGCTGACACGGTGGCGCGGTCTTGCTCGATGGATGCTCGCAAGGTTTTGAAGCATACGACTCGCTGCGGGAGTCAAGAGGCTCTATAACGCAAAGGGATTCGACCAACGGGAATCGGTGTAGACGGTGCTACCGGTCAGGGTCTTTAGGAAGTCGACCAAATCGGCTTTCTGAGCATCTGAAAAATTTAAATTCTGGCGTCCTCCGCCGGGTCGGCGCAATCGTTGATCGAGCTGGTTGTTGTCTTCAGGGATCCGGTTGTAATGTTCTACAACGGCCTCGAGTGATTCAAACGCGCCATTGTGCATCAAGCCGCCATTGGGAACACCAGCGGGATTTACAAGATCCCTTAAGGTGGGTGATCGGGTATTAGTGAGGTCTATGCCGCCGCTGATGGCAGCGATGACGCCATTATTACGGGTGTTCGGGTCAATATCGAATTCAGGCGGGCGATGGCACCCTGCGCAACCAGCACCGCCGTCGTTCGGCGGGGCCATAAACAAGCGCTTACCTCGGTTCTCAGCCGCGGTAAAATTATCGAAGTCTTGGTTGTCGCGGTGATTGGCTCGGCCCACATCATAAGGCGCGTCAAAGGATTCAATGCTGCGGATGAATTGGGCAAACGCCGATTGCAATCGAGGCTCTGTAATTGCGCTATCGCCAAAGGCCATTGCAAACAACAGTGGATATCGCTCGATTGTTGCCAGTTTGTCGATGAGGTCGGCAAGGCTGGGGTCGCCGTCAGTGCCGCTAAACCCCATTTCGATATGATCTTGAATGGGTTGGGTGGTTTGCGCTTCCAGAGAGGTCGCGCGCTCGTCCCAAAAAAAACGAGTTTCATCACTGAAGCGCGTGTTGATGAGTCGCATGGAATGTCGCTCGGTTGTGCCATTGATCCCAATGCTTGCCGTGTTCTGATCGCTAAAAGCAAGGGCCTGTTGATGGCAGGCGCTACAGCTAATGCTGTCTGTGCGAGATAGGCGAGTGTCATAAAACAAGACGCGGCCTAAGGTTGCGCCCGCATCGGTTATTGGGTTGCTGGCGCTGGTATTGTCTTTGCCAATGTAACTCGGACGGGTCTGGTCAGCGTATTTTTCAAGTTTGACAAGACTAATGTTGAGCTCACTTTCAATATGTTCAAGGATGCTATCGCTGGTTCTGCGATTAGCATTGTCGCCGAGTGCACCCTGGGTAAGCGCCTCGCCCGTAAAGCCAAAAAGTAATCGCAAAAGGAGCAGGCCATCCGTCAGAGGTTGATGAAGGCCGTCACCATCGAGATCAAAACGCTCCTGTCGATCATTAATGTGGGCCTGAATCAATTCTGCTGTCGTGTTAGATGCATTTGCGCCAAGCGCGCCCTCGGTTAACGCAGTGCCCGTGAAACCAAAAAAATGCCTCAGAACCAGCAGGCCATCAGTGAGCGGCGCAACGACACCGTCGTTGTCCACATCAAAATCTGAGCCCCAGGCGGTCGAGTTAATAAATAACATCAGTAGTAGCAGTAGACGGCGTTGCATGATGTTTTAACCTCGATGGGTGAGTTGCTGCTTGATGACAGTTGATTTGATGACAGTTGATTTTGTCTACGCCTTAGACAATACCAGAAGCAAGCTGAATCAAACCTAAACATCCCAAGACGCTCCGGTATGCAGTCAACATCTGCAAAGGTGCTGAGTGCAGCTCACTCGCTTGCGAAATGGCTGTATGAGTTAAAAGTGACTTCGCAATGATTTGACTTTGAACCCGATCGTAGCCGTCAAAGAAAGCCTTTTTAAAGGCTTGGCCCTTTGCGGTTCGGAGTCGGGCAGTATTGGCGCGAGGAGAGCGGTTTAGTCTGTAATGGGATGGATACCTAAAGCGCGCAGCGCGCTCGCAACTTCGGTGACGCGCGGCTGCATATCATCAAAGATATGGGCGTGGGTTGGGATGTAGAACAAGTCTAGGTCCATGCCCTTCAAGGCGATCTCAGCACAACGCTCAGACGTGATGAGGCCAAGTTCTGGCGGCGCTTGCGCTGGGTCAGGCAGGCCTCTGGCAATCATTGGGGTATAGACCGCGCCAGGCATCAAAACATGTAAATCCAGGGGGCCTTGGGCCTGTTCAATCCGAAACCATTCCATCGCAATCAAAAGCGCATGCTTGCTTGCGGCATAGAGGGCGAGACGGCTTTTTCGGACCGCGCTTGGTACGCTGAGGGCGTTTTCTGATGCGGTGACGATAAAGCGACCGCGCGCACCAGCTAATGCCAGGCGCTCGCTATAGGCTTTACCCAGTTTGAGTCCCGCAAAGAGGTTAATTTCAAAAAGCTTTTCGATACGCTCGTTGGCAAAGTCCGTTTTTGCCAGTTTACTGGCAAAGCCGATGCCTGCATTGGAGCAGACGAGGTCAAGGCGCCCCCTTTCCGTAAAGACGTCTTCAATCAGTTGTTCTGCCGCAGCGGGGTCGGCTAAGTCGCAGATGATCGTTTTTGCGGTGTTACCGGTCGCCGAAACCGTTTGTTGAAGCCCTTCTGCATTGATGTCAACGCAGATGACCTGTGCGCCCCTTGTCGCGAAGGCCTGCGCTAGGGCTGCGCCAATGCCCGAGGCTGCGCCAGTAACCAGCACTACGTTGTTGGTGTAATCGATCATGCCGAAGCTCCTGCCGCTGAGTTAGGTTATTGGTTGCGTGAGACGAGTTTACGACAACGGTTGCCAGATTGAATAGGATGACCAGATGATTGGACTGTTCTGAAAGCGTCGCCCGATCGTTGTTTGCAGCCAGGTATCTTTTACGTTGCCGGCTTGTTGTAAGTCTGCGGGCGCAATCTTGCAACCGCATCGAAAAAATATTTGGCTTTTGCCCTGGTTCATAGTTCGTGCATCGATGATAGATAGCGTGTTTTGTAGAAGTGAGCTCAAAGCAAACGTTAGCGCTAGGCGCCGAATGTCTGCGCATTCAATTCATCCGAGCGCAGCAGGCAGGTGCCCGGCGGTGACTTTTTTAGAAGGGCGCCTGGGGATTACAGCTTCATCGCTGGCGCAGCAAAGACAAGCGCCATCTGGCACACTTTGCTATCCTCAATAGACATGCAGAGGAGGGATTATGACAGCGACGGTGCAAGGATTTTGTGACGAGCGATTTTTAGCAGTTAAAGCTGCCTTTGAGACATTGCTTTCGGAGGGTGCTGACTTAGGATCCTCGTTTTCAGCAACCTGGCAGGGTGAGACGGTCGTCGATCTGTGGGGAGGCTACCTCGATGAAGACAAGACCAGCCTCTGGCAGGAGGACACCATCGTCAACGTGTTTTCAACGACGAAAACCATGTCGTTTTTCTGTGCTTTGCTGCTCGCTGATCGCGGCGAATTGGATTTTGATGCGCCGGTTGCTCGGTATTGGCCCGAGTTTGCTGCTGCCGGTAAGAGCGATGTGTTGGTTTGGCACTTAATGAATCATGCCGCCGGGTTATCCGGTATGGATGTGCGTCTGCAGGGCGATGAGCTCTACGATTGGGAGCGGGTAACCCAATTGCTCGCGCAGCAATCGCCTTGGTGGACGCCGGGCAGTGCGAGTGGTTATCACGCGCTAACCCAAGGCTACTTAATCGGTGAGGTGGTGCGACGTATTACGGGCATAAGTTTGGGTCGATTTTTTGCCGAGCAGATTGCTGGGCCCTTAAATGCCGACTTTTTGATCGGCGTGCCGGATTCAGAATTTCACCGTATCGGGAACCTAATCCCACCGCCGGATGCGGCAGTCTTAGGCCAAGGCGCCGCCAAAAATTCGATTCCGCACAGGACGTTTTCAAGCCCTCTAATCAGCGCTTTAGACAGTCATACGGATGGTTGGCGGCGCGCCGAGATCCCGGCGGCGAATGGTCATGGTAATGCCAGGGCGGTGGCAAAGATCCATTCGGCGCTGGCTAACGGCGGCCGTGTTGGCGATGTTCAGCTCTTGTCACCTGAGATTTGTCGATCGGTCATGCAAGCGCGTATTGAGGGCCCGGATCTGGTGCTCGGTGGGCCCATGGCTTTTGGTCTTGGTTTCGGCCTGAGCCCGATCAAAGAGAGTCGGCGTAATCTCTGTTTTTGGGGCGGGTGGGGCGGCTCCGGCGCTATTATCGACCAGGACAACGAATTGAGTTTCTCCTATGTCATGAACAAGATGGCGAGTGGCCTGTTAGGGGATACCCGCGGAGATCAGCTTGCGCGAGCTACGTTCAGCAGCGTTTCAGCAATTAGTCAGTAGGTCGATGTTTTGAAAAAGTCTACCAAAGGCCATGTGAGCGCCCCTCAGCAACCCAATTGCGCGTGCAGTGTTTTGCTGCGACTATCGTAACTGATTGAATAAGAAGGTCTGAGGATGGCAATACCCATTATTTTAGACACGGATATCGGTTTTGATGTTGACGATGTCTGGGCGTTGGTCTTTTTGCTGAAATGTCCTGAGCTTGACGTGAAGCTGATTACAACGACGACCGGCGACACGTGGTATCGCGCAGCTTTGGTCGCTAAGATATTAACGATTGCTGGCCGCACGGATATACCCATCGGTGTTGGCATCCCGTTGGATTACAGCGCACCGACGCATGAAGCGTGGTTAGGGGATTTTCAACTTTCGGAGTATCCCGGCGTTGTGATCGAGGACGGCATTGGCGCTTTATGCGAGACGGTTCTCAATAGCCAAGAACCGGTCAGTCTGATCGGCATCGGTCCCTTGCCCAATATTGCAGCTGCGTTATCTCGAAGCCCTACTATTACTGACAATGCACGGTTTATTGGGATGCATGGGAGCCTGCGTCGGGGGTATCTGGGCGCGCCCAAGCCGATGCGAGAATACAATGTGAAGCAGCACGCCTTGTCGGCTCGGGCGGTATTTCAGGCACCCTGGGAAAAGGTGATTACGCCGCTCGATACCTGCGGCATCATTGCTTTGACGGGCGAGCGGTTTCAACAGGTTAATCAAAGCCAGAATCCGCTGACCCGGGCAGCACTGGAAAATCACTTTGGCTGGGCCGAAGCGGTGCGTGATTGGCCATTGCTGCAGCAACTGGATATGAGCAAGCAAAGCTCGATTTTGTACGATGCCGTTGCCATTTATTTGGCCTTTTCAGATGCCTTTCTAGAAATGGAACGGCTACCGATTGTGGTGACAGAAGATGGGAAAACGCTGATCGACCCATCGGGCGACATGGTTTCTTGTGCCACCGAGTGGCGCGACCAAGCAGCCTTTTTAGACTTGCTCGTGGCGCGCCTGCTGTGACGGGGGTTGACGCTATGGACTCGATGAAAACTTCAGGGTCCGATCAACCGAATGTCGTTGTACTGTTCCCAGATCAGCTCCGAGCCTTATCGCTGCCCTTGTACGGCGAGCAACAAATTCAAACCCCGAATATCGATCGGCTGGGCGCAGAGGGCTTGGTGCTGGATAACGCCATCTCTAATTGCCCGGTCTGTACCCCGGCCAGAGCCATGCTGGTAACGGGGCGTTATCCGCAAACGACTGGTCACCTTATAAATACCACGCGGACTCGACACTCAGAACTCTCGATTGGCGATGCTTTTGGTCATGCGGGATACAAAACGGCGTGGGTTGGTAAATGGCATTTGCACACCGGGACCTGGCCTGCGATTGACCGCATGCCCCAACACCCGGATTGGGTGCCTGAGGGACGAGATCGATTGGGGTTCGATTATTGGCGCGCCTACAATCAGCATATGGTCTATTTCGATGGCTTTGTGCACAAAGATGATTGGAATTATGAGCGTTGGGACGGTTATGAAACCAACGGGCTACTCAACTACGCGTTTGAGTTTATGGATGGTGCCGGGGATGATCCCTTTTTGTTGTTTCTGTCTCCTCACCCCCCGCACTACACACCGTTCCAATTTGCTCCCGAAGACTGTTACGCGAGACTGCCGGACCATTTAGTCATGCCGGATAATGTGCCAAAACATCTCGAAGCAGCCGCTAAAGACATGTACCGCCACTATTTGGCGATGATCTTGGCGGTTGATGACATGCTGGGCCGGTTACTGGATTACTTAGACGAGAAGGGTTTGACCGACAATACGATTGTGTTGTTCGCATCTGATCATGGCACCCAGGGCGGCTCGCAAGGTGTTAACCCCTGGTCTAAGAAGAACCCCTACGAAAGCTCCATCCGCATTCCAGCGATCCTTCGCTATCCTGGTGTTATTCAACCAGGACGAAGCCAACGAATGACCAGTATGGTGGATTTTTTCCCAACGCTTTGTGGATTGGCCGGCCTGCCAGTGCCGAGAAGTGTTGAGGGCAAGAATCTCGCGGGTAAGTGGCAGGAATCTTCCGACGATCACAATGCCTTCATTATGAATTTTTCAAAGTGGTTTGATTGGTTTCAGGATGGCGCTGAATGGCGTGGGGTCCGCACCAAGCAGTTTAGCTATGCCGTCTGGTTGAATGGTCGGGTCGAGCTGTTTGATCTATATGCGGATCCGCTGCAGACCCGCAATCTAGCGGGCGCTGGGCACCCTGAGGAGCCCCGGCTTGAAGCCATGCTGCATGCTCAGCAGGGACAACGTGCAGATCAATTGGTGCCTTGTACAGATTGGAAGCATTGGTTGGACTCCCAGCGTCGGGTGATTCGCAATGCCCACGGTCCGCTGAGTCACCCAGAATCAGAGCCGGATTGGTCCTTGTTGCGGTAGGCAAGGGCGCCACCAACCTTGAAAAATTGATAAAAAAATAGGTCGAAAGGATGACAACAAAATTTCCAATCGCGCTCTCGCCAGAAGTTGTTAAAGCGTTTCGATCGCAAGGCTTTGTTGTGACGCCTGATGTGCTCACTGAAGAGGAGGTCGGGCAGTATGGCACTGCGATCGATCAAGCCGTCGCGGTGCGTACGGCCAGTGACACCCGAGCGGTTACCGATAAATCTACCTATGAGCAGTCTTTTTTGCAGTGCATGCGTCTTTGCGAAACCGATCCAGGAGTTGTGGGTCTGACCTTTCATGAAGGGTTAGCCGGGATTGCCGCACAGTTATTGGGTGTGCCCAGTGTGAATCTTTGGCAAGACCAAGCGCTTTTTAAAGAGCCCGGTGGCCGAGAAACGACGGCTCATCAAGATCAACCGTTTTGGCCGATTGGTCAGGCGCCCTTGATCAGCGCTTGGATCCCATTGAACGCAGTGCATGAAGGCAACGGCGCTATGGCCTATGTGCCCGGCTCGCATTTGGTAGGCCCGTTGAAAGTAGTGGATATCACCCATACCTCTGAGCCCTTCGATATTTTGAATGACCCGGCGTTAGCCGGCGAACCCTTGCGTGTGGTGCCGGTGAATCCAGGCAGTGTGATTTGGCATCATGGGTTCACGGTGCACGGGGCTGGGGCCAATCGCTCTGATTCAGTCAGACGGGCTTTCACCGTGGTGTATTTAAGCGCAGACGCCACTCGGACCAAAGCCTGGCCGACGTTTCCGCTTGATCGCGCGGGGGTGGGTGTGGGGGACCGCATAGAGGGTGAGGGGTTGCCCAGACTCTGGCCGCCGTTAGCGGCTCGGCCGGCACCACCGGTGCAAAAGGGGGCTGGGACGGGGCCGCAGGGATTGTGAAACATTGTATGAGTTTCGGGCGTAACTGTAGGCTGAGGCAGGCTTGTCTAAGGGCTTTTTAAAAAAATTATAGAAAAGGAAGGGACGATGCAGGTCAGGAAAATGGCGGCGCCATTAGGGGCGATTATTGAAGACCTCGACGTGCGAAATATTACACCCGCGCAACTTGAGACCATTCGTGCCGAGTTCCTAACCCACCATGTCTTGGTTTTTCCAGGGCAATCTTTGACGCCTGAGGATCAGATGAGGTTTGCTGAACATTGGGGCAACCTGATGCCGTTTCCGTACGGCGCGCTTCCGGACTATCCCAATATCATTCCCTTAAAAAACCGCGGTAAAGCCAAGGATGTGAATCAGCATTGGCACTCGGATATGACTTACAATCCGGCGCCGCCAAAGTTGACAATGTTGTATGCACTGGATGCCCCGGAATTGGGTGGTGAGACGGCTTTTTCAAATCAGATCCTAGCCTATCAGGCGCTAGGCCCGGGCCTCACCCGGCTAGTGGACGGGCTTCAAGCGTTGCACTCCGCGAAGGACTTGGCACGACTATATGGTCAAAACCCGGATGAGGCTTCTGAGGCGTGCCATCCGGTTGCCCGCACACACGAAGAAACTGGCGACAAAGCGCTGTACGTCTGCGCAGCTTTTACACAGCACTTCGAGGATTGGAGTCGAGCAGAAAGCAAGGCCCTGTTGGGATACTTGTTTGAGCATTCGGTGCGGCCAGAGTTTCAGGCACGGCATCGATGGCGACAGGGGGATCTTGTGATGTGGGACAACCGGTGCCTGCTGCACTACGCGGTTCATGATCATGGCGATGAACCTAGGCTGCTGCACCGGCTGCAGGTGCAAGGGGTGACGCCCCGGTAATTTATCGGTCGGTTAACCGCATGCTTCCGGTCTCACAGCTATGGGGCGCAATGCGCAAGCCAAAGCCATTTTCGTTGTTAAGGCCGAGTCCTTCAAATCTTGTGTAGGGTTGGCTGTCGTCAGTTCGGCCGGGTTAGCTTGGCTCGCCTCAGCCTTTAGTGATCAGGCATTTTGTCTTGAAGTGGCGCCGGTTTTGCCCCGCCAAATAATGCACCAATTTTTTTGAAGAGAAATTGGATTGCTCGCCAAAGTTTTGGCAGTAACCAAATCAATAGTAATACAAAAATTACCAAGCACCCGACAAAGACCCAAGGGTGATTCAGCATCAGCCAAACCCCGCCGAAAACGCCGATGTCTTCGGTGATCGACGCGCCCCAATTGCTAAAGGGTTCTGGGCTGGTGTTGATCAGTGCGCGCCCGCCGGCTTTGGCGGCATGGGTTGATGCAGCGAGTCCGCCTCCTGCCAAGCCTGCTATTGCTTCCATCACGGGGCCCTGATCGCCCACGACGCCGGAGGCCAAAAGAGCGCCTGCAGGAAGCCGGACAAATGTGTGCAATGCATCCCAGCCGGAATCAACGCCAGGGATTTTGTCAGCACAGAATTCGATGAGATACATCATCCCAGCGGCCGCGATGACAAAAGGGTTTTCAACCAGTTCGAGCCCGATTGGTAAATCTGCGTAGCCCGTGGTGCCGGCAAGCCCGAGCGCTAAGACCGCCGCGTATAAATTAATTCCGCTGGCCCAGCCGACGCCTAGCGTCAGCGCTATGATGGTCGAGAGTGAATCGAGTTCCATAAAGTAATCCGAAGTTTAGTCGGCTTTAGCCCAGCAGCAGAATTGTAAACGGGTAGCGCCCGCGGCGATAGAGCGCCCGCGGCGATAGAGCGCCCGCGGCGATAAAGCGCCCGCGGCGATAAAGCGCCCGCGGCGATAAAGCGCCCGCGGCGATAAAGGGCCTGCTTTGACGAAAACTGGACTCGATAGACGCGTGGGGCGATTCCGCGCCTGCATCGTAAGTGACCTGCGAATATTACCCCGATGGATCGCTGTTAACATCCAAAGTAGATCTTCTAGGGCCGGGAAAGAACTGATTGGTTTGCCGCTGGTAGGCTTTGTATGCGGGTCGTTTTTGAACCGAATAATATTCTGAAGGCACCGCGCCGGTGTAGCTGACAAGGGTCGCAAACAACCCATAAGAAACCATTAGCAGGCCAACGCCCAGCAAAGCCCAAATGATAAACGACTCGGCAGAGTACAAAGCGAGCCAAGAAGGAATGGCCGCAATCACAACAGCATTCCACACCATCCACTCGGCAAAATAGTTAGGATGACGGGTATAACGCCACAAGCCGACGTTGCACACCATTCTGGGTTTGTTGGCTTTCTTCATTGCCACTAAGAATGCCAGCTTTTGCTGATCGGCGAGGGTCTCTAAGCAAAATGCCGCAAGCCATAGGCAAAGCCCGAGGATTTCAAGATAAGCAATTGAGGGGCTGGGATTCATAGCCATGATCATCGCTGGTAGCGCAATAAAAGAGGCATTAAAAACGCCTTGGCTGAGGACCTCGACTTGCGCACGCAGCCGCGTGTTCGTGACGCCGATGTGCTGCCAATGGATTCGTTGGTACTGGTATCGAGGTAGCTCGGTTTGAAGCCAGCCTTTGCGCCAGCCATGCAGTGCCCCGAGTCCCATTCGACCGCCGATCAAGAGGTACACGAGGCTCACGATGAGGGTTCTGAGCCAGTAGCCATCTCGTAACAAAGCAAGCGTTAATACGCCGATGAGTAATACACCCAAGGGCCAACCAATGTCCACGTATGACATACGCCCGGTGCGCCAAACCGGAATACACACTACTGCAATAAACAAAGTCAGTTGCACTGCACCGTTAATTAAACCAATGCTGGCCAAGGTGCTGCTGCTGATTAGGACGATAAACCCGGCAACATAGGGCCAGATCGAAAAGGGGATAATGTACTTCATACGATTTACCTTATTAAGCCAGCACTCAGAAACGTCAGTGCACTCAGCTTGGGCGTAAGAATAACAGGGGGAACTCGGAAATTTACAGTGCTATGCCCTTGCGATCGACTTCGGCCTCTCTTTTGTCGCGCCGGCGGTTTGATACGAAACGATGTTGGGTTCGCCATCCTGCTTCGGTTTTAACGATTTTATCGTAATAGCTTGCCGTGGACGTTCGACCCTTGCCGATAAGGGCAACGATGCGAAAGCGTAGCGTGACGCCGTCTTCGTTGGAGTCCGTGTAAACGTTGGTCATCATATGAGTGCGGGGATGGGCGGCCTCGGATTCCATGAAGGATTTTATGTCATCAAGGCCATTGCAAATGCGAGCGCCAACCCCGGTAAGGTCGAACACGGCATCCGGCGTGAAAATAGTGTCTAGGGCGGTCCAATTTCGATCGTCGATGGCATCGCCGTATCGACCAGGTAACTCATGAATTTCTACTCGGTCTGCAGTTGTGAGTTCGTGTACCTGGCTCGTCATCGTTCGGCTTCCTAGATAAAGAAGATAGCGGTCAGTGTGTCGTGAAAGACGAGAAAAATAAACCTTAAGCTTGGCGGGGTTTTGATCTTTGTCTCATTGGGTTTAGTAGAACAATACTCTGCAAACAGTATGGATGGTCTTAGTGCTTAACCCTACGCGACAATGGGTACCACAGTCCCTCATTTGAACTCATTTAGATAAAGGCTTCTCAAGCCGCTAGAGTCGCGCTCTTAGTTCCGGTTTGCCTCAACAAAGCAGCTGTACATCTAGACACTCCGCCACGGCGGCTTGCCGGTCGTTTTGAGTCGATGATACGGTCCATGGTTAGGGGGTATGGCGCGTCGGTGTCTGCTATTTGAGCGGTTTGGCGGCAGCGCAAAAGTCGGCTCACCGCCTGCAAGAAAGGATAGCGATTCTTACAAACTGCACAAAGTAGGCCAGGGAAAAAACCGTGCAAAAGTTGCGATTTATTGGTTCGAGTTTTCCTGTGCACGTGCAATCGCCGCTTCGGCCATTTTGCGCTCAGTGCCGTCGAGTCTGGCTTTCATACCCTTGTTCATTTCATCAAGAATTTTAACTGCAAACTCGTTGTTTTGGATGTTGTCCCAATAAGCCGAGACGCGAGTCCCCTCAACGATGGGACTATCAAAACCAAGACGCGGCACCGTACTGCTGCACATCCACAAAGCGGGCACTAGGGTGCAATCAGCGCGCGTCAGGGAATCACCAACCGCGAAATTGCCGATGCCAATATGTTTTTCCAGCGCCCCGATGCCGCGCCTGACCTGGCCGATTAAAAGGTCAAGTACTGCCTGAACCCGTGTTTCTGTGTTGGCCTGACTGAGCGACATAAAAATATTGTTCATTAGATAAATGTCAGCAATTCTTGAAACGACTCTGACATCGGCACGTTCCTTAAGCGAACTACCCGTGAGCGCCTTGTCAGGAAATCGTTCGTCAAGGTATTCAGCAATGACTTCCGATTCGGGGATGAGGCCTTCGTCCACTTCCAATACGGGGATTCGACCAATCGGGGAAACCTGAAACATTTTGCCCATCATAAACTGGACGGGTAGATCAAAATTTATCTCATCTTGGATCCCCATCGCATAAATCTGCATTCGTACTTTGGCACTGTAAGGGCTGAGATCGCCGGTATATAACTTCATAAATCACCTTCTCGGCAGAGCCCTGCCGTTCGAAAATTGGACTGTTTGTGAGCTGGTCATTGGTCAGGCTCGCGAATGATTTCTGCAAAATAGCATGTTAACGAATCCGGGGCCCCTGTTTCTGATCTCTTTATGCAAATGAATACCCGGCTGATCTGAATCGGTCCAACGGTAAAGCCATAGAATTGGAGGCGATTAGGCGTTTTGCTCACTCGGAAACGTTTGGTGGGTAGGCTAAACGTAATTTGAGTTCGCGATGATCAATCTGCTTCCGGAGTTGTAAAGAAACCATCACTTTCGGCACTGCCTTTAATCTGTTTTGGCAGCAACAAACCCGAGATTGTTTCAAGACCGCGCAATCGATTGCAAGTTCTGACCTATGCTCTTGAGTGAAGGGTGAGAATCATTTGGGTTACAGCGACCCTCTGTATCTCTGATGGACTACTTTTTTTTTACGGGAGAGAAAATCAATCCGAAATCAGTCTCGACTAGGTTTCTGTTAGGTCTAGGTCCTTAATCGACTACTTCAGCCATTGGCGATGTAGTAAATCGCCATTAGACGAAATCACTTCCACAGCTGCGCCCTCAGAATAGATACTCAGCTTCATCAAACCTTCTGCGGAAACTGCAAACAGAGTGTTGTCGTTATGACCAACACCGCTCACTTTATTCTGATGCGCTGCGCCGCTGACCAATTGGTAGTCAGGGCCTATTTTTCCGGCCGCTGGTGTCAGGGATTCTATCGATGACGCTTCAAATATTTGTAAACTGTGGTCATGACCCGCCGCATAGATGACATTGGCGTCAACAGTGAACGCGTCGTTAAGTCCAGCAATCAGCCGCTTGTAGGGCTCGTTGTGAATGTCCTGGTCGGGTTCGGAAAACAAATCCACCAAGGCCATAAAAAACGCATAACCACGACTGGTATAAAACTGAGCGTGGGGCCCCATGGTTTGAATGGGATGGTGGGCGGTTGCGAGAATTAGGTTGTTTGGATACTCCCGCACGGTGTTTGCGATTAATCGTTTTAAATGCGCTATTGTCTGATCGAAGCCTGCTTGGTCAGCAGTGATCAGCCATTGCGTATCCAGAAAAATAATACTCACACCTTTGCGATGAGCGACTTCTGGAAAGGGTATCGCATCTTTAACCCAAGGCCGGAAAGACACCAATGCGCCATGCTCTTTAGCGTAAGCCGATACATGTTGGGCCTGCGTATCGACTTGATCCGCGTACCAATCGTGGTTGCCGGGTACCAAGAACAATTCAGCGCCACTGCGCCTTGCGATTTGAAGCTGAGCATTTAGGCGATCAATCAATTCAAGCTGCTCGGGATCATACTCCGTCTGCTCTGCTTCCAAATTCGGATAACCAAAAAAATAGATATTGTCGCCTAGCATCACCACCGAAGTTTGTTCGGGTTTTTCTGCTGCGATATCGGCGGCCATCGCTAAGGTGCCATGCCAAGGCAAAAGTTTTGAATCTCCGGCATCACCCATTAACAGGACCTCCCATAGAAGCTCAGTCGTGGGCTCATCGATGGAGACTATATCGTTGCGTAAGTAGGGCGTGTCGTGGCTTTCGCTGATGACCTGCTTGAACGTAAGTGCCCATGCCGTGCCTGCAATCAACAGAACAATCAAAAGGCAGGCTAGAAATAAATACAGTAAACCTTTCATGAGTCTTATAATCATTTTCTATACTGATCCATTAAGTGAATTGCATTCATCCGTTAGCAGAAATACCGCCCTGCAAGGCTGCGCAGGCTTTGGTGCGGCGCGACCTTTACTCAAATGAAAAGGTAAAAGCGCACTACACTCCTGGTCCCCCATCGGCGACCGGAACAGGTATGCGTCAGCCGACCATCGCGTTTTATGCTGACGTCAAAAAAGCCCACCAGCAAGGACTTTGATGTCAATTAGGGGCCTTTTGACCTCTGAGGATTTCCGTCGTCTGGTTCCGTAAAACAGCATCAATAAGATTAAAGGTAAGGATAGAAAACAAGCGCACCAACCGTCGCTGCGCCAATGGCTGTTAATAGTACGGCGCCGGCAGCAACATCCTTAGCTTTTGCAATCAAAGCGTTCTGTTCTTGGCTAACCGCATCTGCGAGAACCTCGATGGCCGTATTCATGCCCTCCGCTAACCAAACAATACTGATTGCGAGTACCAGTGCGATCCACGCCATCGTCGAGACGGAAAAATAAGAGCCCAAGCTTATGACCAAGATAGTCGCGACAAAATGAATCCATGCGTTGTGCTCGCCACGAATCAAATGGCCAATACCCGTAAGAGCATCTGCAACACTGTTTAGTCGCGCCTTGATACTAAAATTAGCCAATGCATACCTCGGTAAATTAAAAGGGCGTGGTTTCCAATTGATTGTCCTCGAAAACTTGATCACTAATCAATGACCTTTTAACTACCTGGAGGGTAGAGCGATACGGTGCGTTAGTGCACAGGCCGGCGATGGTGTACCTGTCTTTTGGCGTGCGGTTGACCCTCCTTGGCGTTAATGGGTGAGCTTTGGGCAGTTGGGCTTCCGCGCATGCGCTGCAGGGAAATACTATAAAGACGTGTTTAAGGTATCGGCTCAAGCACCGCAACCACTGTTGTGGCTATTTGAGCGCGAGACTCTTTAGCCAGGTGCGACAGTCGTATCGCCCGGTTCTCGGACCGGCATGAGAAATTTTTGGGCGAGTGTCGGCTCTGTGGGGCCAACCCCTACATCTACCGTAAAACTGTCAGCAAAAGTGCCAAATACTCGGTCCCACAGTAGCGTCGCGCATCCATAATTAGTATTGCTCTCTTCCAAAACCACTGAGTGATGGCGAATGTGGTGTCGATTCGTTGTAAACAGTAGGTCCATGCCCTTACTGTTCATATTAAGATTTGTGTGCGCGATGGTTGCTTGCGTCACCAGTAAAATAGTAGCGCCGGCGGCGGCCGGTCCCACACCAAAAATTAATTCCATTAGTGCCGCTGGTACCGCCAGGAAAAAGAGTTCTAACGGATGGTTTAAGCCGGCATTAAGCGCATTTAATTTTTTGAATGAATGATGGGCTCCATGCCCGGAGACTCGCCAAACGAAATGCCAACGATGCTCTGCTCGGTGAATCCAATACCAAAGGAGCTCACTGGTAAAGAAGACGAGGAACACTTGCACTATTAAAGGCCAACTATGGGGCCAGATGTCTAAACTCATGTTTTCACGAAATTTTGAAAGGGGTGTCACTAAATGCACCTGATACAGTTGAGCGACGAGACCTGCACCCATAACCAGTATGACAACAAGGACAACATTGAATAGTTTGGGCCAAGCAGGCACAACCCAACCAGGCCTTGCGGGTTTCCAATACTCCAAAGCGCCGAGTAATGAATGCACACTCAACAGCACTAAGAGATAGAAGACGGGTGACTCGAGGTTGAACAGCCAAGCAATGAGAACACAGGCTAAGATAATTGGGTGAAGCGCATACTTAATGAACTTGTCGACCATAGTGAAAACACTTTTTTGAGTGCCGAGTTTTATACTAGGCCCGGCGCCACCAGAAAGCGAGGGTTCCAATGAATACTATTTTTAGACTATTTTTACTCTTATTTCTTGCAATTGTTTGTGTCGCAACGAGCCACAGTTCCTTGGAAGATGATTTGCGCATCGCAGAAAAATTGCTAGATGAATTTTATGAATTCAATCCAGCTGGTTTGAAGGCGCTGCTTATACCTGGGGAAGATGCGGCGCAGTTGCTGTATTACCAGGCTTGGGCTGAAGCAGCTCATTACCGAGTAAAACAAAGAAATGCCTGTGTAATAGATAAGCGTGAGACGATTCATTGCGCCATCACCGTTACAGATGATTTTGGCCTCACAATGGGCTACGAAGCCACAGATACTTTTAGCCTCAAAGTAGTGGGTAATAAGATCAGCGCTGTCAGTTTCGAGGGTGACGATCCACCAATTTTTGAAGCGCTTTTCGAATGGATTTCGCAAAATAGGGCTGGCGTCTTAAAAGGGCCGTGCAAAGATTTATTCGATGGCGGTAAAACGCCAGCAGCGTGTTCAACGGCTGTTGTAGCCGCAGCGAAGGCTTTTATGGCAGGTCCTTAAACTTGCCGGCAGGTTTCTTAGACAAGCCTTGATGCCGTATCGGTTGAACGCTCTGGACCTGCGCGCCTCATTGGCAACCAAGGAAATGACCCACGCAAAAGCGCAAACGGGAACGGACCATCCTCTTATCTCGGCGAGTCGATTTAACTGATAACGAGCGCGAGACCGGCGCGGAAAATCATAACGATCAGGATAATCATCGAAATCACAAACGCCAGCGCCCTTGCCGACACGTTGTTATTGGTCAAATGAATCAGCGAATGAATTGCGCGCGATGCAACATACAGCCAAGCCATCTGTATTTGAAGCTCATCTACCGTTTCACTCAGATGCAGATAGACGACCAGTGCATAGAACAGCACGGGCTGCTCGAACAAATGATTATAGTTGTCGGTTATGAAACGCATTCGCGGCGATAATTTTGGACGCAATTCATCTGAGTGCATCGCGCCTTGTAAGTGACCAAAATGTCGAATAATTAACGGCAAGCGAGTAGCCAGCAGCAGCATGCTCACAGCTGCCGTCAGAATGATCATTGCTAACATTGGAAGAAGGATATCCATCGTAAGGCTCCGTGTCTGACGGTTTGCGTTCTGAGGGCGCAATGAAATGGCGCCTCGCTTCTTAAGATTACAACATTGCACTATCGGGTTTTCAACTGATTGGATTGGGCCCGGATTGATCTGTTTGGTCCGAAGCCGAAAAAAGGCAGCGTTATCAGCGCAACATCATTTCAGGCTGAATTGATGCGCTCAAAAAGGGCAGATCTTCAGTAAACCTGCTTGGGTTATGAAGAGCGCTACTCGAATCGTTCGTCACGACTAAGCGAATCTCAAAAAGTGGCCCCAGCTTTAGGGGGTGACACCTTGATAAGAGTTATCTAAGAAAATTGTCGTGACACACATGATTCTGAAGGACTTGACGCGTTTGCCGAAGGTTTTTCCGGAGATGCTCTTTAAGGAGCCAGTAGCTTATCCGCGACATTAATTTGAGTCTAAAATTCGCAAAGTAGTGGTAATGCTTAGCCATGGCGGTTTTGGCTAGGTTTGCCTATGATGTGGGCTTCAGTATTGGAGCAATGACGATGGGCGATTACAAATTATTGATCAAAGGTAAATTAGTCTCTGGCGATGAGGTTATGGCAGTTATAAACCCTGCTACGGAAGAAACCATCGTTGAATGTCCGAAAGCCTCAGAAGCGCAGCTAAACGTTGCCGTCGCGGCTGCTAAAGAAGCATTTCCTGCTTGGAGTGCAACAAGTATTGAGGAACGTAAGAAAGTCATCGGTGCCATTGCTGATGTTATCGAAGCGAATGCAACCGAACTGGCGCAGCTGCTTACGCAAGAACAAGGCAAGCCGCTTGCGGATGCAACCGGTGAAGTCTATGGAACCGCCGCTTTTTTCCGCTATTTCATGTCGTTGGATCTTCCCGTAAAGGTAATCGATGACTCTGAGGGCAGAAGGGTTGAGGCACACCGCAGGCCACTCGGCGTCGTCGGTGCTATCGTGCCTTGGAATTTTCCCCTGATCTTAATGGCATTCAAGGTGCCGCCAGCCTTGATCGCTGGCAACACCATGGTGTTGAAGCCAGCGCCAACAACGCCTTTGAGCACGTTGCGATTGGGCGAACTGATCAAAGATATTGTCCCAGCCGGCGTACTAAACATTATTACAGATGCTAATGATCTTGGCGCACCACTGACAGCGCACCCCGATATCCGAAAGATTTCCTTCACCGGCTCTACTGCGACGGGCGCGAAGGTCATGGCCGGAGCTGCTGGATTGCTGAAACGTATCACGCTTGAGCTAGGTGGCAACGATGCCGGTATCGTGATGGATGACGTTAATCCAAAAGAAACGGCGCCAAAATTGTTTGACAGTGCTTTCCAAAATAGTGGTCAAGTATGTATTGCGATGAAAAGACTCTTCGTTCACGAAAATATCTATGATGAAGTTTGTGACGAGCTAGCAAAAATTGCCAATGAGACCGTTATCGGAGACGGCTCTCAGCAGGGCACCAAGCTAGGCCCACTGCAAAATAAAATGCAATATGAGCGTGTAAAAGAACTGATTGAAGAGGCCAAAACCGACGGTAACGTCATTGCCGGTGGCGAGGTGCCGGATCAAGCGGGGTTCTTTATCCGACCAACAATCGTCCGTGACATCAGCGAAGGCTCGCGGTTGGTTGATGAGGAGCAGTTTGGCCCAGTTTTGCCCGTTATGAGTTTCTCTAGCTACGATGAGGTTATCGAACGTGCCAATGCTTCGCCTTGGGGTTTAGGCGGATCTGTCTGGTCGACTGATCTCGATAAAGCCTACGCCCTAGCAGAGAAGATGGACGCTGGGACCATATGGATCAACAAGCACGCTGAGTTGGATCCAGCAATTCCATTTGGCGGCGCGAAACAGTCCGGACTCGGAAATGAACTGGGTGAAGAAGGGTTAGCTGAGTTCACCCAGCTAAAAGTGATTAACATAGGAAGATAATTACGTTTCGTCATTATGAACCTCTTCGATAACGCAAATCTTCGGTGGAAACGATTCACGGGCAGTCATCACTTTGATTACCCGATCGACTTTCAATCAGCGCTACTTGGGGCCAGAGATGACGGGCATGTTGACCTATTGTACCGTTGGGCCCCGAATGCCTATTGTCATTTCCATAGACACACCGCTATCACCACATCATTGGTGTTAGCGGGAGAACTGCATGTCATGGATATTGACCTTGAGACAGGCGGTGAGACACGATCTAAGATCAGGCGACCGGGAGATTACGCTTGCAAGCTACCCGGCGATGTTCATATGGAAAAGGGTGGGCCAGAGGGGGCCTTGGTCCTTTTCAATTTGTTTACAAAGGATGGCTCACTTGCCGAGACTCTGAGCGACGAGGGTCATGTGCTCTCTGAGTCCACTATCGATCAGATATTACGTGGTGAAAAATCGCGCTAGGCGCAGTTTTGGCAAGGCTACCTAGAACGTAGAATCTTGCACGTTGGGTTGGTCATTCTATAGGCAGATCGCACAACGAGTGTTTTAAATGGGGAAATGGCTTTGCGGCAAGATCCCTGTTAACAGGAGCGTGCACTTAATCCAAGACACAAGCGGGATTGCTGGTGTAATCGTGCAGGTAGCCGTTGGTGAACAAATTGACCAAATAAAGGATCAACATTCCACTGATCTCTAAATTTGATCGAATATGAGCAATGACGATACCTGACGGTTCTTCGGACAATGAGGTTAAACTTCGCTATTTTCAGGCGTCTTTGACATCCCTGAAAAATGCTGCCTATATATTCTCCTTCACTCTAATTTTTCGGAATTCAGACCATGACGAATGGCGTTGGTGGATCGACCGCAGCAACCGAACTTGCGAAACTTACGTCACAACGTGGCCAGGCAGTTGCTATCGGTCTCGATGAATATCAGCAACGTATCGACAAGCTGCGTGCGCTGATGTTGGCAACCGGCATCGACGCCCTCTATCTCGATGCCACCAACAGTTTGCGCTATTTCACCGGTTTGCTCTGTTATGCAACCGAACGGTTGCATGGCGCTATCATTTCCGCCAGCGGTGAATTGCTATATGTGGTTCCTGCATTTGAGCAACAAAAAATACTGGCCAGTATGGTCGTCGAAGGCCGTTTCGTGCTCTGGGAAGAGCACGAGGATCCGACTGCTGCGGTTGCCAATGCAGCAATGAAATTTGCACCACAAGCGCGCTGTCAGCTTGCGATCGATTCACAGACGCCTTTTTACACCGCGAGCCGTTTGCAGGCTTTTGATGTCAATCTAGTGATTAGTAACGGGGAAGAGTTGATCGCCAGCTGCCGACGCATAAAGTCTAGCGCCGAGCTCGCCCTGTTGACACAGGCGAAGGGTATTACTTTGCGAGTTCAACAGGCAGTTGCAAAAATTCTGCGGCCGGGCATTGATACCCGGGAAGTGCAGTCCTTTCTTGATAAGGCTCATATTGCCTGCGGCATGGATGGGCGCTCAACCTTCAAGATCGTGCTGTTCGGTGAAGCAACCGCTTATCCGCACGGAGTACCCTTTCCACAGCAGCTAGTCGAGAATGACATGGTACTGATCGATACTGGCGGAACATTGCATGGCTATAACTCCGACATCACCCGCAGCTATGTTCTCGGTGAGGCAAATGCTCGTCAGCGCGAAATTTGGGAGCTGGAGCAGGCCGCCCAACTCGCCGCGTTCAACGCAGCTCAGGTGGGGGCACCCTGTTCGGCACCTGACCTTGCGGCACGCACCGTAATCGAAGCCGCTGGCTTTGGCCCGGGTTACCAGGTGCCGGGGTTACCACACCGTACTGGCCACGGCGTCGGTCTCGATATCCATGAACACCCCTACATGGTCAAAGGCAATGATCTGCCGCTTGAACCCGGCATGTGCTTTTCAATAGAACCGATGATCTGCAGCTACGGCGAATTCGGCGTGCGCCTTGAGGATCACGCTTACATCACCGCGGCGGGTCCGAAATGGTTTACCGAACCGAGCCATTCGATGGATGACCCCTTGTAGCAAAAACAGCCGAAACCCACCAAAAGGCGGGGGTGATGACTTTTTGCGGTTAATCAATGATTGCTTGATAGGTTAAAAGCTGCATTAACTCAGCCACGGGGTAGGTGCCATCGGGCACTAATTGTGTATGCACAAGCATCACCAATTGCTCTTCAAGATCTACCCAAAAATGTGTCGTAGCCGCGCCGCCCCAACTGTAAGTACCCTTTGATACTGGCAACCCATAAGTCGCAGGCCTGGTAACAACAGATCCGGCCACACCAAAACCTAAGCCCCATGCGCGTCCTTGGGGAGAGCCGCCATACAACGCAACAACTTTTTTCAAGCTTGATACCGGATCGTCGGGAAATATTGGCGGCAGATGATTTTGCATCATGAATTCGACAGTCTTGCGGCCCAGATAACGTCGACCTTCATATTCCCCGTGATTTACCAGCATCTGTGCAAACTTTAAATAATCCCCAACGGTTCCAACCAATCCGGAACCGCCAAAGGCCACAGCAGGAGGGCTGCGATAATAGGTGTTGGCGGCGTCATCTATAGCCACCAGTCCACCGTTTGGATGCGGTACGTAATTCGTCGCAAAGCGCGACAATTTTTCTTTAGGCACATGGAAATCGGTATCCGTCATGCCCAAAGGTTCAAGCAGCCTTAACTTCAAAAAGTCCCTAAAGGGTTGCCCTGAGATGACTTCGACCAGTCGGCCCAACACGTCTATGCTGACACTATAATTCCATTCGGTACCCGGTTGAGCGACAAGCGGCAGTTGAGCTGTCATTTCGCTCCATTCTTTCAATGTGCCATGTCTCTCTGGGTCGTCTTCATCGCTCAGAACCGAACTCATACCTGTGCGTGGGTCAGTCTGAATAATTGGTGCTGATGAGGCGTCAATAAATGCGTCGCGATATATTTTCCCCACAGGTGTCGGGAATAAACTGTACGTCATGCCAGAAGTGTGGGTAAGCAGGTGATGAATCGTTATCGGACGCGCGGGTTCTGTTTGCACTTTTCCGTCTTTGGTACCGACATAGACGACCATGTTTTTAAACTCAGGCAGATATTTAGATATAGGATCAGAGAGTAAAAAATGACCTTCCTCAAATAACATCATCACCGCTGCTCCGGTGACCGGCTTGGTTTGGGAGTAGAGGCGGAAGATGGTGTCTTTTTCCATGGGCAACGACTTGGCCACATCGCGCATGCCATTTGTTTCGAAATGAACGACTTTGCCCCGTCGTGCAACCAGTGTCACAGTGCCCGGAATTTTATCCGCGTCGATCAGGCGACGCATACCTACGCCAATACGCTCAAGCCGTTCACTCGACATGCCAACCGTTTCCGCTTTTACCACCTTGATTTCTGTAGCATTGCTAGATGCGCCCAATGCAAACAGTATTGTGCCTAAACCGGCAGCAACACGTGTCGTAGACCAAAACGCGCGCGTTCCTAGGTTCTGTATTCTCATTGTTATTTTTCCATAAGCTAAATAGTTTCGAAAATTTTTTTATCTTTAGTTTTCCCCAGAATTTGGGTTTTCAACCCCCGAAGATGCTGCAGTCCCTTTCCCTTTATAGGCGTATATGGCGCGCGCGTACACGTTTATAAAGGAAGTACTGTTGCAGAAGTCGCCGACTGCAGCACCTACGAGAATTAGAGCGCTTTTGTAGCCTTTGTCAGCTGAAGCCACTGCTCCATGTAGCCGCTGCGCCACGTAGAAGCGGCAGGCAAAAAGGAGTTCTGATTTGCACGAGACTTTAAGCGGCAGTTTGGGGGAGGCGGCTGTAACCGTTTTTCAGATATAAAAGGTGTTTGTCGGATCTGGTCCCTCAAAAAAAGCATATCAATGCTGGGCGAATGCGTAGCTCATAGCATCACCGTATCCACGGCTACAGATCGAACTGATTCCAGTCGTGCTCATCATCTGTCTTCGCGAGCGTCTGCTTTATCTGACGCTCTGCTCTTTTAATACGGAAAGCTTTTTCTTGCTCGAATCGGACAACGAGATGATACTGATTAGATGGCTGTTTAAGAGGATTGATTACAGCTGATCAGTGTCTCGGCACTGTAGTCCATAAGGGCCTGGAAGAAGTTGTTTGAGGTTGTTGAGCATACCTATAGTAAGGTTTGGAAAATCTAGCTGCCTCAGTAGTAAAACGAAGACTTCTCTGACACGAGACTGAGCTCAAATTTTTACGAAGGAGTAACCCATGCCCATTCAAGTAATTGTTCCGGAATCTGCACGCAAAACTTACAACAATTGGCACTTTGCGCCAGCCGTACAACATGACGATCTGATCTTCTTCTCGGGTGTTGTGGGCAGTGGGAATTCGGTCGAGGATGAGTTTAGAGACGCGTGGAGATCGCTTGGCGAAACTCTAGACGCGGCCGGCGTCGGCTATCAAGACATAATAGATACTACGATCTATATGGTGGAGCTGCAGAAAAATACTGCTGCTATGGCCAAGGTAAAAGATGAGTTCATCAAGGAGCCTTATCCCGCATCTACTTGGATCGGCATAACTGAACTGGTTATTCCGGGTGCGCGTGCGGAGATCAAAGTGGTCGCGCGTAAACCGAAATAGTTCTGTCTTAATAAAACCTCATCAATAGTTTTTGCAGGCCGGAAGGGTCGACCAGGTGTTAGAAGTAGCGCGGGGTGATGGCGTTGCTTTAAAAAAATGTAGCTCGGGTTATTGTGATGCGTTGGTTGCGCACACCGCAGCAATTGGCATAAGTTCAAAGAGGCTTGCGATCGTAGTGGATGGCGTTTATCTCAGTCGGGTATCGCTTTGGTTTCGTTGATACATGGGTCGCGCGCATTACCGTTTGGTCGTGCAATATCGCTTTGGATCGGCCTTTAACCGATCGCCAAACCAAGCGAAACAGAAAATTCAACCTTATTTGGTATGCAGCGCCTGGGCTTTGAAGAGGGCGCGAACGCTATGCCCAGAGCTGCCCAGACCATTTGGATGCGCCCTTAACAGCGTTAAGACAGATCTATTGAGATTCGCTTAGCGGGGCGTTCCAGTATTTTTTCAGGTGCTAACATTTCTCGCCCCTCGGTTTCGTCATACGGGTCACTGTAATAACCTAAGGCGTATTCTCCTTGTGTATATCCGAGCAAATCTTGCAGCACGGGATCGAAATCCTTCGCAATGCTCGGCGGACAACTTAGGTATTGATTTTCCTCTTGGCGTAACCAGCCTAGGCAGTAGGTCAAATTGATGCCCATTCGCATCGCTGCAGAAGCATTGGCGCCGCCGCTATGGAGTACGCTTCCCGTATAGAAAAATACCGAGCCTTTCGTCATTTCTGCCTGAACTATTTCTTCTGGCTTGGGCGCCCGCTCCCACGGCCATTTATGGCTACCCGGGACGCATTGGGTCGCGCCATTTTCAACTCTAAAGTCCGTTAGCGCCCAAATGGTGTTTAGCTGAGGCTCAATTTCCTTGGGTAGATACTTGCCCCACGCCAAGCGATCACGGTGGATTTCTTGCGCCGCGCCGCCAGGATTAATTTGTATAACTTGCGTGAGGTGCAAAATAATTTTGCGAGTGTAGGGTCGTAAAAAACTTTTTGCAGTGGCCAGCGCAAGGTCGTTGACAATCAAATCTCTGCAGGCAGGCGAACGAGCCGCCAATGCGCCTGTTCGCTTAGTCGTCCTGCCGGTAAAACCATCTTTTCCCATCGGAGTTCTATCAACGAACGGTAAGACCTCTGCGTTGAGCCTATCAATCGCCTTGGTCCCAAGCACATTTTTTACGATGACTGCGCCATTTTCCTCAAGCTCAGCTAAGACTTGATCTCGGCTGGCGTCCTTTGCCAACGTATTCAGAGGCATGGTTGTTTCTCCCTGCGAAAACTTTTAAAAAAGGTAGCGCATAAGTGTTCTAAAAGGCAATCTCGTTACAAGCGGGTACCAGCTGATTGAACACCATTTAATCATGGGCGTATATTGCTGTGATGAGATCAAAATAACGCAAGGACAAAAAATATGAATGATATTGCCCAAAAGCTCTCTGAGATTATTGTTGTTACGTCCGATGAAATTCCTTTAATGAATATTGTTAAATTGTTTGGCCCTGTAAGGGGTGGAACTGCAAGGGCTAAGCATTTGGGGCGCGATATTTTCGCGGGTCTCAAGAACGTAGTCGGTGGAGAGGTTGTTGGCTACACGGAACTTTTGGCTGAGGCGAGGGAAGAGGCTCTTTACCGAATGAAGTTAGATGCACAGAGTCTTGGTGCGAATGCAGTTATTGCCTTCAGATTCACATCTGCAACCGTAGGCGTCGGTGTGGCCGAAGTGACTGCTTATGGAACAGCTGTGATAGTTGAGGGGCTAGAAACTGAATGATCATAGAAGCATTGGTAGGTCTATTTATCGGCATCAGCGTGGTCTACTTCATCTTTGTTCGAATGGATGAAAAGAAAAAAGAGAAATTCGATAAGCGAAAGTGGTAAGGCTAGCGCCATAGGCCAAAAGGTAGTGTTGGGGCCTTTAAAACGTCGGTTATTGCGCGGCGCAGCTGTGCCCTAGATATCGCCATACCTGAATCACTGGTTGAGTCTATTAATACCTTTGCTAGCAAAAGTTCCATTCTGTGAGGTCGGCACGTGCATGCCAATGCAGAGTAGTCTTAGAAACCATTTTCTCGAAGTTCTTGATAGAGAGCCTCGCGCCTTAACGCAATAAACTGTTTTATAGAGATGTCGCTGGCATCACATAAAGCCGCTCCGGCGCCTGCATTAATGGCGGCGGGGTTATAAATAAATCCACAGCCGTCTGGCAGCCCTGCTTCAGTTTGACGAATAGCAGTTGTTACTAGGGCATCTCTCGCAGCAAGTTTAGGGCCCACCGTATTCCAATCCATCTGGTTATCAAGTATCGACTTAATGTCCGAGTAAAGGGCCTCTTTATTAGATTGTTCAGAAAACACAATATCCCACAAAATAGGATCAACGCTTCCTAACTCTCGGCTCACCCAATCAACCTTTCCTGGCGAAGGAAACGCATAAGTCCCGGAAATATCTCTAAACGCAGCAAACCAGGGCGGAAGCCCATTGGTGATGTCGTGACTGTCTCGGAAGACAAAATCAAAGTCATTAACCATATAAACCCACTGGTCCGTTAGCGGGTTAAAATAAAGATAATAATTGTTGGCAACCCTTACATAATGATCAACTGCGCCCAAAGCAATCTCTGCCGCCTGAGCCTTAATAAAGCCGGGAACATCAAACTGCTCAGCTAACATCGAAGCGCTGGGGTAGCTTTGGACAAAACGCATGAACTCTTGCAGCAATGCCCTGCCAGTAGCAATACTGCTCTTTTTACTTTTTAAGTCATAGTCAGGCTTATAAGGTCTAAATTGAGAATCTTCGCCACCATCATTAATGTCCGAATTGACAAATTGCGGGTTTAAATAATTCTCGGTCCCAAGCCATTCCTCTCTTGATTCAGGGTCTGACTTCTCAACACCAATTTGGCAAAAGTTAGGGTCGATAAAGGAAGCAGCATCCTCATAGGCTAGGCAGTTGATGTCTGCTTCTGCCGCCCCAGCTAGATCTGCGTTGCCACCAATCTTAAAAAGGTAGCCGTTCTTCCCAAAATAGCGCTTAAGAAAAGGCTTGTCGATCTGCTCGACCATTTGGTAGACACCCATGTTGTAGGTTTGAGGAAGAGACTTTCCATAGAAATTGCCGTCACCACTAATATGAAACTCAACGTTGGCATGGGCGACTCTTGAGGCCGGTACGCCGACAGAATTTAAGATGTCATGGGCTAAAAGTTCGCGCTGATAAGATGGGTCATCACGATTGAACCTAAAGGAGAGCTTGTCTATGTCCATAAACTCCCTTTTGTCGTTTTCAGGAACCTCTGCATGGTCTTTTCCGACTCTAGAATAACAAGGTGCACCATCAACAGCGGCAGGTTCGCCCGTCGCATCAATACAGGCATAAACACCTTCATCTTCGTCAAATTCCTCATCAAACTTAATGCCAAAACTAAATCGTTTAGGCTTAGCGGTCCAATTGTCATCACCTTCCTCATACCAATATTCCGGCCATTGTCGGCTGGTGTTGCCTTTCATTTTAAAGCCAACTTTTTCAAATTTTTCGATCACTGCGCCATTGGCATCTAGATACTCAAAGTCAACCTGTCGGTATATTTCACTGTGGGACCATGACGTCCATTCAGAAATATCGCCATTGGCATCGCCTGTGCTGTAACGGGCGCGTTCTGTATCTAAAACAAACCGATGCCATTCATCAACATCCATGCTCACGCGTATCTTATGCATCTTGTCGACAGCAAATAAGGGGGCTGATGCATCTGCCTCACAGACTACATTGATAGTCTTGTCTGATGCCCCAACAACCCCTTCCTCAATATCTAAAGCACACTCTTGTCGCCCGGGGTCCCGATCGACTTTTAAGGCATAGGTTGTACCCGTTTCTAAACCGCTCTCAAAGGTAAATAGGCCATTTTCCGCTATGGTGAGAAGCTCATCGTCGTCGCTACAGTCAGCATTGCTTTGGGACATAAAACAGCCGGTTAACGCAACATCCATATTTCGATAAGCATCCATACTATTAATGCCAATACTAATAAAAAAAATAGGGTTGGTTACGGTTAAGTCAAAAGAGATAGCGCTGCTTAATTCACCATCAGACACACTGATCGTGATAGCAGAAATCGAGTCTAAATCAGCCATCGTCGCCGTGCCGGATAACAACCCTGATGCCGTATCAAAGTTTGCCCATGCGGGCATGCCGGTAATACTAAAGGCCAAGTCATCACCCTCTGCGTCATTCGACGAGGGTGTAAAGTTTAGCGCTTCGCCGACTCTGATCGTTGACACACTTCCTGAGATTGTCGGTGCCCAATTTTGTATCACAGGGATAGGCCCACCCCCGGCCCCACCGTCACCGCCACACGAACTGATGACGAGCAATGACATTAAAAACAATTGCTTCATAGGATATTTAATCTTTTAGTTTTCGCCTCAGACTACAACCCGAGAATCCCATCGTAAAGACTCTTTTTCCAGGCCAGATTACACAAAGAATTAATAAGGCTCTCGGGCGCGATGAGACGGTCATAAGGCTATAATTTTTTCTCCGCAGGTGGCTGAGCCTGGCGGTGGAGCCCTAGACAGCTTGATACCTGCAGCACTCGTCCGCATTCGTAATACCGTCTAACGCTAGGAGCCCCTTTTGGTAAACTGGGGGTTTCCCACAGCAACGGCCTACGTCGATTGGCTGAGCACTCAGGATCAAGGGCGCCAATGCGGGCATCTTCGAGACACATTGATATATCTGGTCTGGCAGGGCCTTGCTGACCCGAACAAGCGGTTCTAATTGAAGTGTGTCGCCAACTGAGGGTTATAGGCGGAAATAGTGAATGCCTTCTCAGAATCGGGTATTCACATCGCGATGATCAATGACTGTAATGATGCTGAGCGGCTATCTTATAGCCTGTAGTTCAGCCAAAAATAGCACCGGAATGCAAACGCCTGCCCTTACATTCGCGGCCCGGCTACTAAATCTTAATTACGGTCACGTTTGTTGACTCAAGATATACTCGATGATGCTTGGCGGTGCGACTACCATTGCCATAAAAAAGAGGTATCCCTCTACAATGTGCCAATTTTGGATATCTAGCTTCCCGACATCACCTACTTTATTTTCTGAAATGGCGTAAATTAAAGTGGCGAGATAGACGGCTAGCGGTACCAATATCGAGACTGAAATAGCACTAACTCTTAGAACGAAACTACCATCGTCCATCCACTGGGTCACGATGATAAACATCATCACGGCAATAACTGCCTGAAGCACCACGTTATATGCGCTCGCAAAAATTAGCCTTTCACTTCGGCTGTTATTGCTTGGTAGCAGCAAGTACAGCGCGATAAAAGATCCGAAAACTAGTAGAAAAATTGGCGGATGATACAGTTGTACCAGCGGGAATTGTGCAAACACAATGAAGCCAATAACCGGTAGTAGAAGCGTGAACGCGATGGCAAGCAAACAGGCGGCTCTATTCCTTTTACACGTGTTTTCTCCCTTGCGGGCATGCATGCAAGATAGAAACAAAAGTCCTGAGGTTATAAGCGACAGAAAAATACCAATAAACCCGGAGCCGGCGTCTGATGCCTGAACCAGTGACAACAGCGATACATATAACCCGACGGGTACTGAAATTGATCGAACTGTGAATGCCAGCGATGTGCCCGCCATTACTCGTAGCAGAAGGGCGACTAAAACAATCGTCCCAAGGACCACGGCACCTGCCAAAGTCTCTATTGGATAAATGGAAGCACCAGACCACCAGAAAGTGAGACTAAGCGTTCCTATGAAAGTTACCAGCCCTAGTAATTTTCTCTGAGTCTCCACATTGCTTTCGACCATCAGTCTTACCTCTTGAATCATTATCTTAAACAGTGTCTCTCGCGATTTCAAAAGTAGAAGGTGGGGGGGATAAACTACCTATTCCGAACAACGGCCTTGTATGGTGAGCCGTTGAGCGAATATCGGGTGATTAGAACCTTCAGAGATTGGGCGGGTGAGGGGAGCTTTCTGTATGGTGGTAGAGGCTTTCACCCTGTTATGCGGATGAAAAAAGCGAAACGGTCAAGGATCTTTATCAATGGGCGTAAAACTGTGGCTCTGGACTATCCGGCTAGTGAACCCAATATTCTTTATCGGATGATGACGGGTAAAAGACTGTCACCTGATGGCGACCCCTATCGAGTAGATGGTCTTGGTCGTTCTGCAGTGAAACCTTTTTTTACTATCACGCCGAATTCCTCCGGTGCATTAGAAGATGGTGTGCTGACGTGGCTTGAATCGGCGCAAATCGAGCCTGCGATCGCGCCGGCCGCTATCCAGTAGCGGGCTTTCATTCTTTATCGATGGATTACCAAGCCCCTTTGTACATCTTTTCGATGGCGTCAGCATCAACAGGGATTGGATTCGAGAAATTGACGGGATCGGCCAGGGCATCTTGCACTAAGACATCGAACAAGTTGTCCTCAGCGCCTAAGTCTCGGATTGACTTATCGATGCCAATATCGGCGCGCAGCCGTATTACGGCGTCAATTGCACCCGCGCCTGTCGCTGGGCCATTGGGGGCAAGAATCCTGGCTACCTCAATGTATTTTGATTCTCGTTCGCTCATGTTGAATTCCATGACGTGAGGCAACATGGTAGCAAGGGTTTGGCCGTGCGCTGCATTCAGCCGTGCCGAAAGCGCGTGGCCTGTGCCGTGAACGGAACCAAGGCCTGCAACGTTAAACGCCATCGCGGCCATTGAAGAAGCCAGCAGCATCTGCGACCTTGCTTCAACGTTGTTACCATCCGTTACGACGTCACGAAGGTTCTCTGCGACTTTACCGATCGCAGTCAACGCGATGGAATCTGAGTATGCATTCGTTCGATTTGAAACAAACGCCTCAACGGCGTGAGTGAGTACATCATAGCCGCAGGTTGCTGTTGGGTAGGCAGGTAAGCCAATGGTCAGGTCGGGGTCAAGGACGGAAAAAGCCGGCGTGATACTTGGATGAATTACATAACCCTTGCGTCCTAATCGAGAGTTAGTAATAACGCATGCGCTGTTTGTTTCAGAGCCGGTGCCAGCGGTTGTGGGTACCGCAATAATCTGAGCTTTAGCAGGCTTCGGTACCGAAGATTGCATGGCTTCAACTGTGCCAGGGTTGGCATCGAGTAAAGCAATTGATTTACCGCAATCCATAGAAGAACCACCGCCGATGGGAACCACAACCGCATCATCACCCAGCGCTTTAAGTTTTGCAGCGCCAGCTTCAACGTTGAGATCTG